>VFQM010000558.1_pt1 | contig 40161 bp, 36 predicted proteins | sample 3512391 | NCBI WGS metagenome assembly VFQM01 (sample SAMN10412369, study PRJNA504923) | tailings metagenome | isolation source: Replicate 1 from Balatoc abandoned mine | place: Philippines
CGAAGGGATACTCGACGCGCCAGTCGGTGGCATCGGTCACGTGCGAGACGCGGGCCAGCCCATCGAAGGCGATGTTGTCCTTGCGCGTGTGCTTCGCCAGCACCTTCAGTGCCTTGGCTCGCAGCTTTGCAGTTTCCTCGAAGCGGCGCTCGAAGGCATTGACCGCGGCTTGCGCCGCGTCGACCAGCTTCAGCACCTTGTCGTTGCCCTGGCGGCGCTTGTCGATCTCGGCAAGACGATGGCGCAGCGCATCGATCAGCGCGCGACGGCGGTCGCCGTTGGCCAGCAGGTCGTCTTCCAGATACGGATTGCGCTGCACCACCCAGATGTCGCCGAGCACCTCGTAGAGCATGCGCGCCGAGCGGCCGGTGACGCGCTCGCTGCGCAGTTCGTCGAGGATGGCCCAGTTCTCCTGACCGAGCAGACGGATGACGATCTCGCGGTCGGAAAATGAGGTGTAGTTGTACGGGATTTCGCGCAGGCGGGCGGTCATGGCCAATCGGAGCAGGGCTTCAAAGGGGGAATTTTAACTTATTGCAATGGTGCGAGGCGGGTCGCTGGTGATGGACAGCGAGCGCGGGAGAGGGTTCCCGCCCGGAGATGGCTGGAGGTGGCTGGAATCAACTCGAATAGGCCGGCAAGACCTACTGCAGCATGAAGGTTTCGTATTCGAGGCGGTCCAGCTTGCGGTCGAGCAGGAGCAGGGCGGTGATCAGGGTGATCAGCACCGACAGGGCGAAGCCGTAGCCGTAGAAGGCGGCGCCTGCCCAAAGTGTCAGTGCGGTCAGCGTCACGTTGAGCAGCAGGAACTCCGCACACAACAGCAGGATGATCCGTCGCTGGTCCAGATAGAAGAAGACGTTGAGCACCGAAAGCAGGACGACCTGCAGGCTGGCGCCGATGACCTGGATGTAGAGCAGCGGCAGGTAGAGCTCGGAAATGCCGAGCAGTTCGAGCAGGCTGGGGCCGGCCACGAAGGTGACGAGCACCGCCAGCGTCTGGATCTTGCCGATTTCGGCCAGCCCCTGCTTGATCGAGTAGACCATTTCGTCGCGCATGTCCTCGATGTATTCGAGCGAGCCGCCACTGCGCACGGCATCGTAGAACTTGTCGTAGTACTCGACGAAATCGGTCTCGATGCGGACCATGAACACCGCCATCCCCGGAATGATCGACAGGTAGGCGAGGAAGACCGGCAGGTCGTAGATGATCGATGCCCGCAGCGCACCGATGATCGGTTCCGAGGTGCTGGGGAAGAACCAGAACATGAACTTGTCGATCCAGATGCCCAGGTTGTAGAGCAGGCCGATGGCGAGCAGGCTCGGGTACATCGTCTCGCGCCGCGTGAAGTCGAAGGCGATCAGCCGCTGCGGCCGGAAGTCCCAGGCCGTCAGCAGCCACATGCCGCCGAGCAGCACGCAGTGGCCGAGGACGAAGCCGGCCATCAGGCCCTCCAGCCCGTAAGGGCGGAGGAGCAGGGCGAGCGTCACGGTGGCGCCGTAACCGAGTGCGAAGAGGCCGACGATGGCCTTGTAGCGCTTCATTCCGGACAGGAAGATGGTGACGATCCAGATCGCGCACATGAGCACGAAGCCGGCGAGCATGAGGATGCGATAGACGATGCTCAGCCCGGGGAAGAGGACGAACAGGCAGAGCACGCCGATGACCGACGCCACCAGGATGACGCCCATCAGCAGACCGTTGAGGTTGGGCAGCACGATCTCGTCGCGTTCCTCGAACAGCCGGTCGGAAACGAAGCGGGTGAAAGCCAGCTGCAGGCCGCCGGTGAAGACCAGGCTGCTGGCGATCAGGTAGGTGACCGAGGTCTGGAACTGCGTCACGATGAAGGACGGCGTGACCACCGTGCTGCTGAGCAGGCCGACCAGCGTGTCCTTTTTCAGCAGCTTGCGCAGTTCGAAACCGATGCCGGCCATCAGCAGTCCCCGGCGCCGAGCGCTCTGGTGTAGACGCGGCGGTAGTGGCCGAACATCAGGTCGTCGGTGTAGTAGCGCTCGACCCGGGCGATGCCGGCGGCGCTCGCCGCCTGCCAGGCTGCGGTGTCGCCGAGCAGCGCGATGGCGGCATCGGCCAGTGCTTCCGGGTCGGCGATGTTGACCACCGCGCCGGAACGGCCCAGCGCCCGGTCCTCCGGCTCCAGTCCTTCGATCAGCTGGCGGCAGGAGCCGACGTCGGTGGAGATGGTCGGCACCCCCGCCGCATAGCCTTCGAGGATCACCAGTGGCAGCGCCTCGCTGATCGACGAGAGGATGGTCAGCCCGATCTTCGGCATCAGCTCCTCGACCTTCTGGAAACCGAGGAAGCGGACGTTTCCGGCGACACCGAGGCTTTCCGCGAGGTTGCGGCACTCCTCGGCATAGGCCGGATCCTCATCCTCCGGCCCGGCAATCCAGCCTTCGGCCTGCGGCATCTGGTTGACCACGCGACGCATGGCACGGATGAACGTCTTCACGTCCTTGATCGGCACCACGCGACCGATCAGGCAGAGCACCGGCGGTGGCGTTGCCGGACGCAGCTGCCGCAGCGGCGCGAAGCGCTTCAGGCTGATGCCGTTGGGGACGTTGAAGGTGCGTTCCGGTGCCGCCCCGTCGGCCACCTGGCGCAGGCGATTGTTCTCGTAGAGCGCGATGATCGGATCGGCGGCGTCGTAGCAGAAGCGGCCCAGCCATTCGAAGAAGCGGATCCACATCTGCCGGAAATACGAAAGCTCGGTCGGGTCGCGCTGGAAGACATTGCGGTTGTCGCGAATCCACTCGCTCTTGAATAGGTCGATCTTCCGTTCCTTGGTGTAGATGCCGTGCTCGGAGAGGATCAGCGGCCGCCCGTGCATCCGGTGCAGCAGCGCACCGAGGAAGCCGGCGTAACCCGTCGACACCGTGTGGTAGGCGCGGGCCGGAATCAGCTGGTGGGCGACCTTGGCCAGCGTCCACAGCGGCGCGTGCATGATGCGCACCGTCCAGAAGAAATCGACGAACGATGGGTCGGTGCAGAATTTCCGGTAACGCTCGCTGACGATCTCCCAGGCCGCCTCGCTGTGCAGGAAATCCTCGGCTGTAAGCGGGCCGCCGGGCAGGATGTCGCGCACGATATCGCGGAAGGCGGCCAGCGCTGCCCCGCCGGCAGGATCGTTGCGAAAGCCCTCGTGCAGCTTCTCCGAACGGGCAAAGGCGCTGGCGTCGCCACGGCGTGGCTCGGGCTTCATGTCGGGGGTGGCGAAATCGTAGAGGTAGTGCGCCTCGAAATGCACGACGTTGTCCGGCAGCACGTACTTCATCTCGCCGTAGTCCTCGCGCCGGCTGCCGAGGAAGACGATTGCGAAGCGGATCTCCGGAAAGGCCCGGATGATCTGGTTGACCCAGCTCGACACGCCGCCGCTGACGTAGGGAAAGGTCCCTTCCAGCAGCAGGGCGACATCGGCATCGCTGGCGCGGGGCAGACTCACGAGCGGCTCCAGTAGGCGATCACCGGCTTCAGGCGCGGCAGCGACTGCCAGTCGCCGAGCTCGTGCATCAGCCTGCGCACCGTCGCGAAATCGCCGAGGTCGTAGGCCACCTCGGCCAGATAGGGAACGATGCGGGTCTTCGGCATGCCCAGCGTCAGCGCCTGATGGTAAGCGACATCCGCTTCCGCCGGCTGGCCGAGCGACTGCAGCAGGCGGCCGAGCCGCAGGTGAAGGGCTGCGTCCTCCGGCGAGCGGGCCAGAGACTGTCGCGTGTAGTCCAGCGAGCGCTGCAGCGCATGGGTGCGCAGGTCGCCCTGGGCGAGCTCCTGATAGACAAGCTCCCAGTAGAGATCTGCCAGTTTCTTCGTCGCTTCGCCCTGCTCGGCGCTGCCTTCGGCTGCCGCCTGCAGTCGCTGCGACTCGCGGTGGATGGCGCCGTTCAGGTACTTCTCCTTGTTGTCGAGCATGCCGTAGGCGAGCAGGCGGATGTCTTCCGAGGGGTCGGTCAGCACGTCGCGCAGCAGCGGCGAAGCGACCCGGCCGGAAACATTCTGCAGGGCGACCAGGGCGCGCATGCGCGTCGCCACCGGCGCCCGGGCATTGGACAGGAAGGAGCGCATGCCGGCCTGACGGAAGCCGGTACCGGAGCGCTGGTGCACGTCGATCTCCGGCAGTTCGACAGCGCGGAAGGCGTGCTGCCCGCCGCGAGCCGGCAGGCGATGCAGGATCAGGATACCGGCGACGACGGCGAGAAAGCCGATCACCGGAATGGCGAAACCGGTGCCGAACATCAGCAGCAGCACCGGCAGGCGCGGCGTCGCGTAGCGCTTCGGCAGGACGACGATGGCAGCCAGCGCAACCAGGGCGCTGGCCGCGGCGTGGCCGGCCAGATAGAGCAGCAGGGCGCCGTCGCCGCTGCTGCCACGCAACAGGCTGGCCCAGGCCGCCGCTTCAAGCGTCAGTGCGAGGTAGCCGAGCTTGGACTGGAACATTGCAGATGTCGAAAAGATGCTTGAGGAGAGGGCCGGGAGCGACGTCCTCGACGCGCACGATGTGCGGGAAGATGCCGACCTTGTCGAGCGATTCGCCGCTCTTCTGGCGGACCCACTCCTCGACCCGGGCGATGTAGCCTTCGGCGGCGGCGTTGCCCGCGAGCGGCATCAGCGTCGCCAGCACCTGCTTGGCAGGGCCGGCCACCAGCCAGTTGACGTCGAGTGCGCGCCGCTGACGCCGGATCTGTGTCGCCAGGTCCTCGAACTCCGGACGTGCCTGGAACTCCAGTGCGACGATGACGCTGGGCACCCGCGATTCCTGGCGGACCCGCCAGAGGCGCTGCAGTTCCGCCGCAAACTCCGTCGGACAGTCGGGAAAGACCACCTGCACCTCGCGCGCCAGCTGCCGCATCACCAGACCGTCGGTGTAGTAGCCGAGCAGCAGGTTGAGCGTCTGCAACATCTCCTCGTGCAGCGCAAAGAACGGAACGCGCTCGACGACGAGGACGCCCAGCGTCGTTCCGTCGAAGGTGCTCAGCGGGGCGGCGATCACGTAGCGGCTGGCCGTATCGGCAGCGGCCGGTGTGCTTGCCAGATGCGTCAGGTGGCCGGTTTCCATTGCCTGCAGCAGCAGCGGGTCGTCCTCGGCGAGCTCGCCGTCGCTGTGCAGCAGGCCTATGCTCGCTTCCGGTGTCCTGGTGATGCCCAGCGCCGTCACCCGGTAGAGGGCGGCGGCCTCGAGCTGGCAGTATTGCGCGAACAGCCGCAGCAGCATGGCCGCGCCTGGCAGCCGGCTGGCATCGTCTACCCGGGCCGTCACTTCCTGCAGCGTGGTCAGCGCATCGCGCATCGCCATCGGCCGGCCGATCAGATCCTGCTCCAGTCGATCGTGCGACAGCCGCAGCAGGTAGTACTGGTGAGTCAGGTATTCCAGTCGCTGGTCGAGGTAGAGCTGCACGCCTTCTGCACGGCGCGCGCGTGCCAGCCAGAGGCTGGAGAATTCGCCGGCAAGCATGACCATGATCAGGCCGCCGAGAAAGTTCAGCTTCGGAAATTCGCCGACCAGCCAGCCGGAAAACGAGAATCCCATCCACGCCAGCAGCAGGACGGCAGCGCCGGCCAGCCCGGGCAGCGGGCCGTAGCGCATCGCCAGGATGACCGGTGCGAACCAAGCCCATGGAAACTCGGCACGTACCCACAGTGGGTCCAGCGGGTGGGTCCAGATACCGATGCCGACTGCGAACAGCGGCAGCAGCAGGACCTCGCCGGCCACCGCCCAGGGATTGGCGAAGGGCGCAAAGTAGCGCTGCAGCTTCAGTCTCAAGTCGTTCTACCGTCGTTCGCCGGGTTCATCGAATGGATTCAGTCCTGGCGGGCCGAGAGGCCGGCGCCGATCAGGCTGCGCATCAGCTGCTGGGCGACGCCGGACAGCGCATCCCGGCTCCAGCCGGCCTTGGCGCCGACCCCGGTCCACAGCGTCTCGCCGCTGTGCACGTCGACGATCGACACGGCCAGGCCGACGGCGGGTTCGCCGTCGACGCCGACCTTGTAACGCCATTCCTCGACGCTGCCGGTCACCGCGTAGCGTGCGCCTTCAGCGCGAGCCCACTCGAGGGCGGCTTCCAGCTGCTTGCGGTCGGCCGGCTCGAACAGCGCCTCCGCCTGCAGCGATGCCGGATAGCGGCGCAGCCTGGCGATGCCCTGGGCGCGCAGCACGCCTTCGGCGATCGCCTCCGCACGGCTGCCGGCCAGCGGCGTCTCGGTGTGGTTGGCGAAGGGCAGCAGGACCCATTGCGCCTTGGCGCTGACGGCAGGGGCGTCGCTGCGGTCGAGCGTGGAGCAGGCCGTCAGCAGCAGGATCGCCGTCATCGTCGCGAGTCGTTGGAGCAGGCGTTTCATCGTGATTCTCCCGTGGTCGAACTGTTCATTTCAAAAATGCTGGCGATAGGTGATGCCGAATTCTCGCACCAGGCCGTCGCTGCGGGTGCCGCCGCGGCTCATCCGCCAGCCGAGGCTGAGGTGGTCCGCACCGAAGACGCTGCCGGCGATGCCCGCCGCCAGGTCATAGCCCGGCCCTTCGGTGCTGTGCCAGGTGCGGGCAACGCTGGCGTAGGGGCGCCAGGCGCGGGTGTAGTCCTCTTCGAAATTCATGTCCGTCGACAGACGGATGCCGCGGAAGATGAAGCTTCGCGGCATGAAGAAATCGGTGCCGAGCGGCGTCTCGTCATCGTCGTCAATCGGTCGCAGCGGGTTGAGGCGGGCGCCGACGCTGCCAGCTCGCCGGCCGTAGCGATGCTGCGACCAGAAGGTGCTGACTTCGAGGCTGCGCGGTTCGCTGCGCAGGGCGTGGGCATATTCGACTTCCCAGACATGGCCGCTGCCGAGTTCGCTACCGGTCTGGGTGCTGAAGCGGTCGTGACGGCGGGTGATGCTGATGCGGTCGAAACGGCTCGGACGGTAGCTGAGCGCGAGACTGGCCGTGTCCTTCATGCCCGCCACCCGCAGGGCTGCCGACTCGTTGGCCGGCTGGTCGAGGCCCAGCGCCAGCGTCGTCGACATGCGCATCGGCAGCGTCCGCTCGTGTTCCACCAGCACCGGGTTGTAGCGTTCGAAACTGTCGCGCTCGGCCACCGTCACCCGGGTCTTCCCTTCCGCGTGCTGCCAGTTCAGACGGGCGACGGTGTAGGTTTCGTCGGGCGTGACCCCGATCGCCTCGCGGTCCCGGTTGTTGCGTTCGATGCGGCCCGATTCGAGTTCTAGCGACAGGTTCGAGGCGAGCGGGATGCGGCCGCGGATCGCGATGTTGCGTTCGTCGACCTTGCCGATCTCGGCCTGCCTGATGCTGCCGCCGAGATGGTAGGAATGTGCGAGCAGCGTTTCGGCCAGCTGCAGGTGCAGCGGCGCGTCGTCGGCAAGCTCGCTCTGCGCATCGAAGGCTTCGCTCTGCGCCAGACGCAGGTCGCGCACCAGCCGCGCCGCCTCGACGCGGTCGTTGCGCGGGATCAGCGGGGCGTGTTCGTCGAGCAGTTCACCGGCACGGACCCTGTCGCTGCCTTCGATGGCCAGGCGCATCTCGGCCCACATCGGCCGCGCCGTGGTCCGTGCATACTGCTGCCACAGCCAGCCGCGGGCGGTATCGAACTGCTCGTTGTCGAGCAGCCAGCCGAGCGCGGCATCGCGGCCGGATGCGGTGAGCTGGCCGTCCGCGGCCCGGTCGAGGCGCAGTAGCTCGCGCAGTGTCGCGTAGGCCGGGTCGCCCGGATGTTTCAGCATCAGCAGCCGGGCGCGGGCCATCTGGCGCAGGCGGGCCTGTTCGTTGACTCCTTGCGGCCGCCGTTCGCTCGCCGAACGCAGGCGCTGCAGCCGCTGTTCGTCCAGGAGCAGCTGGCGGCGAAGGTGCCAGGCACGATCTGCCGCCTGGTTCTGTTCGAGGGCATCGGCATAATTCATCAGCCAGAGAAAGTCGCTCCGGTGCGCGGCGAGGTGTGGCGTCAGGTAGCGGCGCAGCGCGACATCGGGCAGCGACAGTGCGAGATAGGCGGCGGCCAGGACATCGTGCATCGCCGGCTCCTGCTGCCACTCCGGCTCGCGTGCGGCGATCAGCGCGCGCAGGCGGGCACCCTCGCCGCTGTCGATCAGCAGCCAGAGCAGTGCCTGCTGGATCTCGCCGTCGTCCGGGGCGCGGGCGAGCGCGGCATCGAGGTCGGCGATGCCGTGGCTGCGCTGGCCGATGGCGATGTGGTACTGCGCCGAATAGCGAAGAAATGCCGGCTGCTGGCGGAAATGGGCGAGCTCCTCGGCCGAGAGGCTGTGCATGATCCTGCCGATGTCCGGCCAGCGGCCGGCCGTGGCGTAAAGCCCGAGGGCCTGCAGCAGCAGGCGCTCGTTGCGGAAGCGCAGCCAGCCGTCGGCACTGACCCGTGCCGCTTCGAGCGGATGTTCTTCGAGCAGCAGGCGGGCGAGCGACTCGTGGTCGCGGGCAATTGCCTCGCCGCCGGCAATCGCCTGCCGGTAGGCGGCTGCCGCCTTCTCGTCGCGGCCGAGCTGCATCGCCAGGTCGCCGCGCAGGCGCCAGTAGGCGCTCCCGGCCGCAGCGGTTTCCTCGACGTCTTCGAGGGTGTTCAGCGCCGCAGCCGGTTCGCCCCGCGTCAGCTGCAGGCTGGCGACATGCACGGCCTGCGCCGGGCTCAGACGCACCATGCCGGCGTAGCGCTGCCAGAGCGCCAGCGCCCGCTCCTCGTCCCCCATGCGCTCGGCCAGCTCGGCCATCGTCGCCAGCAGTGCCGGCTGCGGTTGCTGGCGGAAGATGCCTTCGAGAAAGCGCATCGCGTCCCGCGGCTTGCCGAGGCGTTCGTGCGTGGCGACGAGCTCGGCGATCAGCGTCGCGTTGCCGGGCTGTCGGCGCAGCTGGTACTCCAGCGCCGGGCGCAGCGCTTCGTCGTCGAAGAGGCCGGGCGCAAGCCGGAGCACGGCTTGCCAGGCTTCGTCGCTGCCCGTGCTGCGGGCGACGTGGAGCCAGTGGGTGAGCGCCATCCCCGGGCGGCCGGTCCATTCCGAGACGCGCGCCAGCCGTTCCCGCCAGCCCGTATGCTCGGGCGCCTGGCGCACGGCCGAGGCAGCCACCTGCCAGGCATCCTCCAGCTTGCGATTGTCGAGAAAGGCGTCGAAGCCGAGCGTGTAGATGCGGTCGTCGAAGGGCAGGCGGGGGCCGCCGCCGCTCTCGTTCACCGGCTGCCAGCGAAGGCCGTGTTCCTCCGCCAGCCGCTGCCGTTGCCACTGCTCAAGCAGCGACAGGCGCAGCAGCTTGCGCGCGTACTTGTCGGCGAGGTCAGGGCGCCGCACCGAGCGGGCGAAGCGCACCAGCAGCTCGAGCACCTTCGTGCTCGCCTCCAGCGATGGCGTCGCCGCCAGTTCGGCTTCCGCCTGTTCCAGCGCCTCACGCACGAGGTCGCCCGACTGCAGCGCCAGCATGCCGTCGACAAAATAATTGCGCTGTTCCAGCGGTGTCGTGGCCCGTCGCGAGGCGATCAGGAAGAAGCGGCCGGCGGCCCGGTATTCGCCGGCGGCCAGCGCGGTCCGCGCGGCCTCGGCATAGCCGTAGGCGGAGCGCCCCGCGTTGCTGGCGGCGATGCGGTCGAGCAGGTTCAGCCCGAGCGCGGTATCGCCGAAGGTGATGGCCCGCCGGGCGATCTCGATCAGCATGTCTTCCGACCAGTCGAGCTTCGCCAGTTCGCGCAGGCGGAGACGCAGCAGGTCGCGCAGCTCGGCCCGTTCTGCCGCGTCCGCGTCCAGGCGCTGGTAGCGGAGTTCGTCCGCTCCCCATTGCAGCCAGGTCGCCTCCAGGCGCGTCGCCGGGTCCGGCGAGGCGAGCAGGTGCGCGATCGTCTCCGCCAGCTTGTCGTGCAGCCCGGCATTCATCTGCTGGCGGGCCAGCAGCAGGCCAAGGCGGGGATTGTCGGGGTCGGTCCGCAGCAGGTTCACCAGATAGGCTTCGGTGATCTCGTTCTGCGGTGCTTCGAGCACGCGGTTTACCAGCGCCTTGTGCGGAAAGATCATCGCCAGCACGCCGACCACGAGCGTGCCGAGCAGCGCCACCGACCACGGGGGCACCAGTCGCGGCCGCTCGACCTTAGTGGCAGCGAGCTTCGATCGTTGCAGCAGCATCGTCGAGACGGAAATGCCGGAGCTTGCCGGCAGTCTTGCGCGGCGTCAGGGGGCGGCCCTTGTTGTGCACGCTGCAGGCGGCAGCGTTGGCCAGCGTGAATTCGATGGCCTGGTGACCCTGCAGCGAGAAGCGGATGCTGCCCGCCGCTGCCTGCCAGTCGGTCAGGCGGGCGTTGGCGTCGGCGAGGTAGGGCGCGGCCGGCGCGGTCGTCGCGAAGCGCAGGAAGGCGTCGCTGCCGGCGAGGTGGATGTAGTTGCCCTCGCTGCCGGCGAGATGTCCGGCGACGCCTGCCGAAGCCTTCGGGTCAGGCGTGCCCAGTGTCGTCGGTGCACGCAGCGTGCGCAGGTGGCCGCTGCTCCGGATGCGCCAGCCCTCGTCCTCGCGGGCAATCACGAGCGTGTCGAAATCGCGTGCCTTGCGGATGAAGTCGGAGGCGAACACGAGATGCGGCGATTGCGCCAGCGACCAGTCATATACCTTGTAGAGGGCGTTGAGCGACGCCTTCTTGCTCGCCGAGTAGGTGTGATAGTAGATGTTGATCGGCTTCAGCCGCCGCGGCGAACCGGTCATCTGGAAGGTTTCGATGACGCGCTCGAAGCCGTAGAACGGTCCGCGCCAGAGATTGGTGTAGACGTTCTCGTTCATCACCGGGGCGAAGGTCTGATAGACGCCGTCGAGCGTGTAGCCGAGCGGCGAGACCGCGGTCAGGCTGGGGAAATTGCGGGTGATGATGGTATTGCCGCCGTTCATGTTGAGCAGGCCGGCGTCTTCGGCGATGCGCAGTGCCTGCGCCTGCGGGGCGGCGTCGCCGCTCCAGAGCATGATCTCGACGGGCTTGCCCGGCGGTGCGAGGTTCTTCCGGATGTACTCGATCGAGCCGACGATCTCGCGCTTGAGGTCCAGCGTGTAGCCCGGCACCTCCAGGTGATAGGCAACCTCGCCGCGGGCGCGGCGCGCCTTGCTCAGCTCCGCGAGATACCAGGCGAAGGGGTGGGTGAAGCTGTGGCTGGCGATTTCGATGTAGGGCAGGGCGAAGGTGCGGCGGGCAATCGCCTCCATCTCGGCGGCGATCGCCGGATGCAGGCCGTGCGGAGCCACTTCGCCTTCGATCACCGACATCGTCGTTGGCAGCTTGTAGCGCTGCAGCACCTGCGTCAGCAGCGCCTCGCCGGCAAGCGGTGTTCCCGGCAGTTCGGCACGCGAGGGATAGCCGTCGCCGTCGATGTGGATGAACATCAGGCGGCGGCCGTTCTCGGTGGTGGTGTCCGGCAGTGGCAGCGCCGGCAGCGCCAGCGCCTGCTGCAGGAAGGCGAAGGGATCGATCACCCAGCGCGTCTGCTCGCTGGCCGGGATCTGGGTCACTGCGTAGGGGTCGAGTACGTAGCCGCCCCAGGCAGTCAGCGCCGCGGCGTCGAAGTTCTGGCCGCGGGCGTCGGTCAGCCGCAGTAACGGGTGGCCCTGGCCTTCGGCCAGCTGGAGGAGAGCCAGGCTGCGCCGGTCGTTTGGCGGCGGCGCCTCGAAGCCAAGCATTGCATCCTGATGCGTGATCGTCAGCGGACCCGGGGCAACCGGTCCGGCGACCGTCTTCAGGCCGAGACGGCGGGCCGTATTGCCGTCGCTGGCGAAGGGGAAGCTGCCGAAGACGGCAACTTTCAGCCCCTGTGCGATCTGCTGCTGCAGCCAGTCGGCAAGCTGGCGGCCGCGGGCGACGGGGGCGCCGGTCCACACGACGATGCCGGTGTAGCGGCCGGCAGCAGGGCTTGCTGGCAGCGGCTGGCGGAGATCGTGGAAGTCGATGGCATAGCCGAGATGATTGATCGGCATCGCCGCAAAGCGTACCGCCGGCTGGTCGATCACCTGCGGTTCCAGGCTGCCGTCGTAGAGCATCAGGATTCGCCGCGGCACGATTTCGCGGCGACCGATGCCGAGGGTGGTCAGTTGACCGTCGGCGACCCAGGGTTCGATGCCCAGGCTGCGGATGCGGGCCGCGGTCTCGCGCATCTGTGCCCGCGCCTGCGGCGGCAGGTAGTCGATGGCGAGGACCGGAATGCCGGACTCGTCGCGCACCTTGCGCAGCTGGCCGAGCAGCCAGTCGCGGTCGGCTTCCGGTACCTCCACGTAGCGTCGGCTGCCGGCATCCCAGCCGCGGAAGAGCGATTCGGCCGCCACCATCGCAACCTTGTCGCGCACTGCCGGGACGACCTCGAAACCCCGGTTGAGGATCAGCCGGATGCCGGGAAAGCGGCGGTGAAGGGTTTCGATGACGGCGATCAGTCCGCGCTGCTGGGCGGCTTCGTCGAAATTCGGGGCGAGGCGGTAGGAATCCAGCGTGTCGAGGAAAAAGCCGCGGTAGCCCTTCTCCCAGAGCGGCGCGACGATCGCCTCGGCGACGAAGGTCGGCCATTCCGGCCAGCTCAGGTCGACGACCTTCGATCCCCAGTCCTGGTTGGCGGCCAGCAGGCGTTCGGCGGGGATAGCGGCGGCGTAGCTGCGCGAGGGCTGCACCTCGCCGACGGCGACATAGGCGTAAAGCTCGCTGTAGGGCTTTCGGTAACGCTTCGGGTCGAAACCATGGTCCGGCTCGACGACGATGATGTCAAAAGCCTTCAGTTCTTCCAGCGGCGCATCGGCGCCATAGTGCAGCGCCACCGACGGCGTGGCGGCGTGCGTACAGGCCAGCCAGCCGGTCAGGGCGAGGGCAAGCGCGTGGCGGAAAAGCAGCCGGAGGCGCTGCAGCGGGCTGCATGCCTGGCTGCCACTGAGGCGAGTCGTCATGTCGGGCAGAAAAAATGGCCGCCGCCGGGCGAAATCGACGACCGGCGAACGACGCATGCTAATGAGTTATTGGTTTTCTTGGAGAAACGTGCGGAATTCTAACGTCAATCAAGGGTTTGGCATGGGCAGAAATTCACACATTCATGACGTTTTGTGCCGGCTCGTCATCTTTCTTGGGGGTTTTCCGTCTAGACGGCCCCCTGTGCCACCAGCCAGTAACGGGCGAACTTGCCGATCGCCATGAAGACCATGCACGGCAGCCAGTGCAGCCGGAGCCAGCCGGCGGCGACGCACAGCGCGTCGCCGATCAGCGGCGCCCAGGCCAGCAGCAGCGCCGGCGCGCCCCAGCGGCGGACGCGGTCGAGCTGCGGCAGCTGTTCCAGACGCTGCCACTTCGGTAGCCAGCGGCCGCAGGCCCAGGAGGTGAGTCCGCCGAGGGTGTTGCCGAACGTGGCCAGGAGGAGGGCGCTGGCCTGCTGCTCCGGGTGCAGCCGGAGAAAGGCGAAGAGCACCGCTTCCGAGCCGCCGGGCAGCAGCGTGGCGGCGAGGAAGCTGGCGGCGAAGAGCCCGAGCAGTCCGGTTTCTGCAGAAATATCCAGCCAGTCCATGGTGTTAGCGGGGTGCTAAAATTCCCGGCTCATTCAGGGATCAAAGAAAAGAAGCGCATCATGCATCCGGATTATCTGGAAAAAATTCTCAACGCGCAGGTTTACGACGTCGCCATCGAGTCGCCGCTCGATCCGGCACCCAATCTTTCGGCCCGCACCGGCAACCGGATCTTCCTCAAGCGCGAGGACATGCAGCCGGTGTTCTCGTTCAAGCTGCGCGGCGCCTACAACAAGATTGCCAAGCTCTCGCCGGAGAAGCTCAAGCGCGGCGTCATCTGCGCCTCGGCCGGCAACCATGCGCAGGGGGTGGCGCTGTCGGCGGCGAAGATCGGCTGCCGCGCGGTGATCGTGATGCCGACGACGACGCCGCAGATCAAGGTGCAGGCGGTGCGGAACCGCGGCGGCGAGGTGGTGCTCGCCGGCGATTCCTACGACGAGGCCTACGCCCATGCGCTGGAACTGGAGAAGACGGAAAAGCTGAGCTTCGTGCATCCCTTCGACGATCCCGAGGTGATCGCCGGCCAGGGCACGATCGGCATGGAGATCCTGCGCCAGCACCCGAAGCCGATCCACGCCGTCTTCGTCGCCATCGGCGGCGGCGGGCTGGCCGCCGGCGTCGGCGCCTATATCAAGCGCCTGCGTCCGGAGACCAGGGTCATCGGCGTCGAGACCTACGACGCCGACGCGATGAAGCGTTCGCTCGCCGCCGGCAAGCGCGTGCGTCTCGACCAGGTCGGCCTCTTCGCCGACGGCACCGCAGTCAAGTTCGTCGGCGAGGAAACCTTCCGCGTCTGTAAGGAAGTCGTCGACGAGGTGATCCTGGTCGACACCGACGCCATCTGCGCGGCGATCAAGGACGTCTTCGAGGACACGCGCTCGATCCTCGAACCCTCGGGCGCGCTGGCGATCGCCGGTGCCAAGGCCTACGCCGCCGAGCACAAGCTCAAGGACAAGACGCTGGTGGCGGTGGCCTCCGGCGCCAACACCAACTTCGACCGCCTGCGTTTCGTCGCCGAGCGCGCCGAGATCGGCGAGCAGCGCGAAGCCGTGCTCGCCGTCACGCTGCCGGAGAAGCCCGGCAGCTACAAGAAATTCGTCTCGCTGATCGGCTCGCGCAACATCACCGAGTTCAACTACCGCTTCAACGACCGGGCCGAGGCGCATGTCTTCGTCGGCATCCAGGTCGGCAACCGCGCCGAATCGCTGAAGCTGGTCGACAGCCTGCAGAAGCACGGCTACGCGACGCTCGACCTGACCGATGACGAGATGGCCAAGCTGCACATCCGCCACCTCGTCGGCGGCCACGCGCCGGGGATCGAGAACGAGATCCTCTACCGCTTCGAATTCCCCGAGCGGCCGGGTGCGCTGATGAACTTCCTCAACAACATGAGCGCCGGCTGGAACATCAGCCTCTTCCACTATCGCAACCACGGGGCCGACTACGGCCGTGTGCTCGTCGGCATGCAGGTGCCGCCGGCCGAGAAGGGCGCGTTCAAGGAATTCCTGAAAAACCTCGGCTACGCCCACTGGGAAGAGACCAACAATCCGGCCTACCGGCTTTTCCTTGGCTGAGCCCTGAGCCCTGAACCCACTGCCACTGCCACCGCACGGAGCATGACCGCATGAAGATCGCCGACAACATCACCGCCCTCATCGGCAACACGCCGCTGGTCCGCCTCAACCGCGTCACCGCCGGTTGCGTCGCCACCGTCGTCGCCAAGCTGGAATTCTTCAATCCGGCGCACAGCGTCAAGGACCGCATTGCCGCGGCAATGATCGATGCCGCGCAGGCGGCCGGCCGCATCGGGCCGGATACCGTCATCCTCGAACCGACCTCGGGCAATACCGGCATCGGCCTGGCCATGGTCTGCGCCGCGCGTGGCATCAAGTGCTGCTTCGTCATGCCGGAAACGATGAGCCGCGAACGCCGGCTGCTGCTCAAGGCCTACGGTGCCGATCTGGTGCTGACGCCGGGGCCGGACGGCATGGGCGGCGCCATCCGCAAGGCTGAGGAAATGGCCGCGGCCGATGCACGCTATTTCATCCCGCAGCAGTTCGAGAATCCGGCCAATCCGGAAGTGCATCGGCAGACGACGGCGGAGGAGATCTGGCGCGATACCGACGGCAGCGTCGATTTCGTCGTCGCCGGCATCGGCACCGGCGGCACCATCACCGGCATCGGCGAAATGCTCAAGGCGAAGAAGCCGGGCGTCAAGATCGTCGCCGTCGAGCCGGACGCCTCGCCGGTCCTCTCCGGCGGCGAGAAGGGGCCGCACCCGATCCAGGGCATCGGCGCCGGCTTCGTGCCGAAGGTGCTGAACACCGAGATCTACGACGAGGTCGTCCGCATCCGCAACGAAGAGGCGTTCACCATGGCCCGCCGCATGGCCACCGACGAGGGGCTGCTCGTCGGCATCTCCTCCGGTGCCGCCGTCCATGCCGCGCTCGAAGTGGCGCGCCGGCCGGAGAATGCCGGCAAGCTGATCGTCGTCGTCATTCCGTCCTTCGGCGAGCGCTATCTGTCCACCGCGCTCTATTCGCACCTCGAAGTCTGAAAGCCGAGTCTGAAAGTCCCTAGGCAGGTGAACAAGGGCGACGGCGATCCCTGGGGTTTCGACCGGGTCATCGACCGTCGCGCCGGCGCCTGCGGGGACTCGATCAAGTGGAACCGCTACGCCGGTTCCGACGTGCTGCCGCTGTGGGTGGCCGACATGGATTTCGCGGCACCGCCGGCGGTCATCGACGCCCTGCAGCAGCGCGTCGCCCACGGCGTCTTCGGTTATGCCGGGCCGTGGCCGTCACTGACGCAATCCGTTCTCGACCACCTCGACCGGCAGTACGGCTGGCGTATCGACGCCGACTGGCTGGTCTGGCTGCCCGGCCTCGTCACCGGGCTCAATGTCGCCTGCCGCACGGTCGATGGCGCCGTGCTCACGGCGACGCCGGTCTACCCGCCCTTCATGTCGGCGCCACAACTCTCCGGGCGCGAACTGGTTCGCGTGCCGCTTCGTCTCGATGCCGGCCGCTGGCGCTGGGACTGGCCGGCGCTGGAAGTGGCGCTGGCGGCGACGCCCGCCGCTGCAGCCTCGACGCCGCGCCTATTGCTGCTCTGCCACCCGCACAACCCGGTCGGCCGGGCCTGGGAGGACGATGAGCTGGCGCAGCTGGCCGAGCTCTGCCGTCGTCATCAATTGATTGTCTGCAGCGACGAGATCCACTGCGACCTCGTCCTCGACCGCCGCCGGCACCGGCCCTTCGCCCTCCTCGGCGACGATGCCGCCCGGCGCAGCATCACGCTGATGGCGCCGTCGAAGACCTTCAACGTTCCTGGCCTCGGCTGCGCCTTCGCCGTGATTCCGGAGCCGGGCCTGCGCCGCGCTTTCGTAAGGGCGATGGCCGGCATCGTGCCGCACGTGAACGTGCTCGGGCTGGTCGCCTGCGAGGCGGCGCTGCGCGATGGCGGCGACTGGCATGCGGCCCTGCTGCAGGTACTCCGCCGCAACCGCGAGCGTGTCGAAGCCGCCGTTGCGGCCCTGCCGCCGCTGGCGATGACGCATGTCGAAGCCACCTATCTGGCCTGGATCGATGTCCGCGGCCTGCAACTGGAGCATCCGTACCGTCATTTCGAGGCGCATGGTCTCGGCCTCTCCGATGGCGGCGAGTTCGGTGCGCCGGGCTGGCTGCGCCTCAATTTCGGTTGCCCGGCAGCGACTCTCGACGAAGCCCTGCGTCGCCTGCAGGCGGCGGTCACCGCCGCTCGTCTGGCGTAATTTGCACGGTAATTCGTGAGGCTCCCGTCCCTTGGGCGATGCGGGGTGATCTGGTGTCTGGCGCAATTTGCACGATCTGTGGCCGGCCGCCGCCGCCGACATTCCGATGGCTTTGTCAAAATCCGCGCGCTACACTGAAAACTGCCTCTTACTTTTGTCATAGCTCATCGCCCTCGACTGGCGCCAGCACGGGCCTTGCCGTATCCAGATGCCGTCCTCCGACCCTTCCCATCCCTCCGTTATCCAGCGCCTGTCCATCGCCCTCAGGCAGCGGACCAGCCTCGGCCAGCTGCTGACGCTGGCGATGCTGCCGTTCGCCCTCGCCGCGGCGGTGATCTTCTACGGCGTCTACCAGAGCGAGCGCGAGCAGCTGGAACAGGAAGCGCTGCAGACGGCGCGTGCGCTGCTGCTGGCGATGGATTCCGAACTGGCAACCGCCACCTCGGTGGCGCAGACGCTGGCCGAATCCGGCATGCTGGAGCGGCAGGACTTCGCAGGCTTTCATGAGCGGGCGAGGGAAGTGCTGCGGACGACCGGGGCGGGCCACAATTTCGTGCTCAGCGATCTCGCCGGCAGGCAGCTCCTGAACACGGCTGCGCCCTATCCCGGCTCCCTGCCGTCGCATGGCCGGCCGGAGCAGGTCACGCGCGTCGTCGCCGGCGGCCGCCCGGCCATTTCCGATCTCTATTTCGGTGCCCTGCTGCAACGGCCGCTGGTCAGCGTCGACGTGCCGGTGACGATCGACGCGAAGACGCGCTACGTGCTCAGCATCGGCCTGCTGCCGGAACATTTCAGCCGCCTGCTGGCGGAGCAGAAGCTGCCGCCCGGCTGGATCGCCGCGCTGCTCGACAGCCAGGGCACCGTCGTCGCCCGCAATCTCGATCCGGGGCGCATGGTCGGCAAGAAGGCAACCCCGGACCTGCTTGCGCAGCTGCAGCAGCAGTCTGAGGGCAGGCTGGCCAGCCGGACGCTGGAGGGAATTCCGTCCTTTCTCGCCTTCAGCCAGTCGCGGATTTCCGGCTGGACGATGGCGGTCGGCATGTCGCGCGACATCCTCTACGCCAATCTCTCCCGCCATCTGACGCTGGTCGGGCTGGCCCTGCTCGGCCTGCTCGTCGGCGCCGCGCTGCTGGTCTGGATCATCGGGCGCTACGTCGGTCAGTCGCTGGCGCGCATCGGTTCCGCCACGGAAGCCGCCGGCCTCGGCGACCGGAATGCCCGGGTGCCGAGCTTCGGCCTGCGTGAAATCGGCCATCTCGCCGAACAGTTCAACGCCATGCAGGAGGCACGCACGCGGGCCGAAGCGAGCCTGCGGCAGAGCGAAGCCGAGCTGAAGGAAGCGCAGCGGATCGCCCATATCGGCTACTGGCTGCTCGATCTGGCGAGCGGACAGGTCACCTGGTCGGACGAACTGTTCCATATGTTCGGTGCCGACCCGGCCGACTCGCCCCCGCCCTTCCCGGAACACCGCAAGTGGTACACGCCCGAGAGCTGGCTGCGCCTCGCCGAAGCGGCCGACGCTGCCTGCCGGCACGGCGTTCCCTACGAACTCGAACTCGAGATCTGCCGGTCGGACGACCGTCGGGGCTGGATCTGGGTGCGCGGCGAGGCGAAGCGCGACGAGGCCGGCAACATCGTCGGCCTGCGCGGCATCGTCCAGGACATCACCGAACGCAAGACCGCGGCGGTCGAGCTCGAAGCCTATCGCCATCACCTCGAAGCGCTGGTCGCGGAACGTACCCGCGAACTGGAGGCAGCCCGCGACGCAGCCGATGCCGCCAGCCGTGCGAAGACCGCCTTTCTTGCCAACATGTCGCACGAGATCCGGACGCCGCTCAACGCCATCACCGGCATGAGCTACCTGATCCGCCGCGCCGGCCTGGTGCCGGAGCAGGAGGCGCGCATGGCCAAGATCGACACTGCGGCGAATCACCTGCTGCAGATCATCAACGCCGTGCTCGACCTCGCCCGCATCGAAAACGGCAAGCTGGCGCTCGAAGACATCGATGTCAGCCTCGACGGCGTCATCGCCAACGTCGCCTCGATGCTTTCCGAGCAGGCACGGGCGGCCAATCTGCAGCTGATCACCGAGCCGCCGCCGGCGACCGGCCCGCTCGCCGGCGATCCGACGCGGCTGCAGCAGGCCCTGCTCAATTTCGCTTCGAATGCCGTCAAGTTCACCGAAGCCGGCAGCGTCACCCTGCGTGCCCGGATCGATGCCGAAGACGAAGCGGGCGTGCTGGTCCGCTTCGAAGTCGAGGATACCGGCGTCGGCGTCGCCCCGGAGGTGGCCGAGCGGCTGTTTGCGCCCTTCGAGCAGGCCGACAACTCGACCACGCGCAACTACGGCGGCTCCGGCCTCGGCCTCGCCATCACCCGCAAGCTGGCCGTGCTGATGGGCGGCGATGCCGGTTTCTCCAGCAAGCCGGGAGCCGGCAGCCTCTTCTGGTTCACTGCCCGGCTGCGCAGGATGAAAGCCTCCGCGCTGCCGGTCTCGGGCGCCGCGGCCCCCGCTTCGGCCGAAGCGGTCGTGCGCCGTGACTACGCCGGCAGCACCATCCTGCTCGTCGAGGACGATCTGGTCTGTCGCGAGTTCGCGCAGGAACTGCTCGAGGACGCCTGCCTGGTGGTCGATACCGCCGTGGACGGCGAAGAGGCCGTGGCGCTTGCCGGCCAGCGCCACTACGACCTGATCCTGATGGACATGCAGATGCCGCGTCTGGACGGGATCGAGGCGACACGGCAGATCCGCCGGCTGCCACAGCATGGCGACCTGCCCATCATCGCCATGACGGCGAACGCCTTCGCCGAGGACCGGGCGCGTTGCCTCGCGGCCGGCATGAACGATTTCATCGCCAAGCCGGTCGATCCGGAAATCCTCTTTCAGACCCTGCTGCGGCACCTGGCGCACGGCGATGGCGATGAGGGGAACAACGCGCCGGGCGAGCGGCGCTGATCGCTGATTCCTGCGCCGATCCGTCGCTTGCGTCAGTCCGGCTTGAAGCCCGATTCCGTCACCATCCGGTCCAGCGGCTGGTCGTGCGCTTCCGGGAAGATGCTGGCGACGTGCTGGAAATCGAAGCCGACGCCGATCGTCAGCGGTCGCGGCGAGAGCGCCGCCAGTGTCCGGTCGAAGAAGCCGCCGCCGTAGCCGAGGCGATAGCGGGCGTCGTCGAAGGCATTGACCGGCAGCAGCAGCACCTGCGGCAGCAGGAAGTCGCCGTCGGTCGGCGTCGGAATGCCGTAGCGATCGGGTTGCAGCGGCTGCTCCGGCCACCACTCGCGGAAGGCCAGCGCCTCCCCCGGCCGGACCACGACCGGGAGGACGACGCGGCAGCCGCGGGCCAGCAAATCGGCGACGAAGGGCAGGAGGTCGGGCTCGTTCTGCACCGGCCAGCAGAAGCCGACGACCTGCCCGGCCGATGCGCTGCAGGCGCCGGCCAGATGTTCGCGCACGGCGGCGGAACGCCGGACGTACTCCGCTTCCGGCAAGGCCTGGCGCCGGGCGATCATCTCGCGCCGGAGCTGCTGCCGGAATGCCTGCCTTCCATCCGGGTTTCCGGTATTTCCGGGAAGTGTCGAGGCCTTCATTGTGCTATGCTCGCAGCACCTTTCTGAATTGCGCCAAGGCCCTGTCCGTCAGGGTTTCAGGCGATTGCCGCAGCTTATCACATGACGTTTCTCCGCCCCGCCGCACTCCTTTCCTCACTCATTCTCGTCGCCCAGTGCAGCTATGCTGCGGCGCCGAGCGACGAGCGCCTGCTCGCTGCCCGCGAAGCCTTCCGTGCCGGCGACCGCCTCAAGCTCGAACGCCTGGCGCCGGAGTTGCGCGGCCACGAGCTCGAGGCCTGGGTCGACTACTGGCTGCTCGTCGGCCGCCTGCCAGACCAGTTCGATGTCACCGCCGCCCGCGATTTCCTGGCCCGGCACGACAGGACCTACATCGCCGAGAAGCTCCGCGGCGACTGGCTGAAGGTGCTCGGCAAGCAGCAGCAATGGGCCGAATTCGATGCCGAGTTCGACAAGCTGCTCGCTCCCGATCAGGAACTGAGCTGCTATGCGCTGCAGAGCCGCCGCGCCAGGGGCGACGCCGGCATGCTTGACGCCGCGATGCCGCTCTGGCTGAGCCTGCTCGAACCGCCCGATCCGTGCTACCCGGTGCTCGAAGCGCTGATCTGGGAGAAGCGCGTGCTCGCCGACGAGGTCTGGATGCGCATCCGTCGCCAGTTCGAAGCCAACAAGATGGCGGCGGCACGCTACACCAGCAACTACCTGCCGCCGGCACAGACGCCGGCCGCGGCGCAGCTCGACGCGGTGATCGAGCGGCCGCTGCCGACGCTGGTCAAGCTGCCCGCCAACTGGGCCGAGAAACGGCTGGGGCGCGAGCTTGTCGCACTCGCAATCCAGCGCATCGCACGCAACGATCCGCGGCAGGCCGCCGAGCAGCTGGAGAAGCTGGCGCCCAAGCTCGACGAAGGGCAGCGCGGCTGGGCCTGGGGGCAGATTGGCTGGCAGGCCGCGGTACGCCATCTGCCGGAAGCGGTCGGCTGGTACCGCAAGGCCGGCGATGCCGCGCTCGCCGACGAAGCGGCGCAATGGAAGGTGCGTGCAGCCCTGCGCGCCAACGACTGGGGCTTCGTGCGTACTGCCATCGAGCAGCTGCCGCCGGCGCTGGCGGCATTGCCGGAATGGACCTACTGGCTCGGCCGGGCCTACAAGGCCGGTGGCATGACCACCGAGGCCGACAAGCTGTTCGGCAAGATTTCCGGGCAGCCGAACTTCTACGGCAACCTCGCCGACGACGAACTCGACCGGCCGATCAAGGTGCCGCCGCAGGCAGCCGCGCCGAGTCGCGACGAGGTCATTGCCGCCAGCGGCAACCCGGGCCTGAAGCGGGCACTGGCACTGTTGCGCGTGAACATGCGTATCGAGGGCGTGCGCGAGTGGAACTGGACGCTACGCGGCATGAACGACCGCCAACTGCTCGCCGCCGCCGAACTGGCCAAGCGCAGCGATGTCTATGACCGCGCCATCGCCGCTGCCGACCGCACCCGGGACGAGCACGACTACAGCCTGCGCTATCTCGCCCCCTTCGGCGATCAGGTCCGCCCGGCCGCACAGAAGCAGGGAGTGGACGATGCATGGGTCTATGGCCTGATGCGGCAGGAGAGCCGCTTCATCACTAATGCCAAGTCGACCGTCGGTGCCTCCGGCCTGATGCAGCTGATGCCGGCAACGGCCAAGTGGGTGGCGAAGAAGATCGGTCTCACGAACTACAACCACGGCAACGTGAACGATACGGAGACCAATCTGCTGCTGGGCACGACCTACATGCGCATGGTCATGGAAAACCTCGACAACCACCCGGTGCTGGCCTCCGCCGCCTACAACGCCGGTCCCGGCCGCGCCCGCAAGTGGCGTGCCGACCGGGAACTCGAAGGCGCGATCTACGCTGAAACCATTCCCTTCAACGAAACGCGCGATTACGTGAAGAAGGTGATGAGCAACTCGGTGTATTACTCGGCCTTGTTCGAAGGCAAGCCGCAGTCGCTGAAGCCGCGGCTCGGCGTCATCGGCCCGCGGGCCGACGCGCCGAAGGGCGAGGATCTGCCCTGAAAGCTTGTGAATAAATCTACTGCGCGATCCGATTGCTTCGTTGGGCCAGGAAGGGGCGGGGGCCCCTTCTATTCCCCCGTGTCGCTCCTCGCCTATCCACTTGATATGTCTCGTAGCGCGAACTTCGTTCGTCGCTGCGCTCCGTCCGCCTCGCACTCGGATCGCTCGCTACGATTTCTTCGCAAGCTCTGACCTCTACGTGCCCGGCGGCCGGCTGGCTGCCGCGGCACGGGGCTGCAGTTCGTTGCCGGCCCAGCGCATGAATTCCGCACGGGTGCATTCCCCGCGCCGCTGTCGTCCCTTGCCGTCGACGATGCGGTAGAGGATGAGATCTTCCTCGGGCGCCGGCCGGCGACGTTCGTCGACGATCTGGCGGACCGACCAGTGCCGGCCCGAGCGCCGGCTGCCGTAGCAGCGACCCACGATCAGCGCCGGCCTGTTCGCCGGCTGTTCCGCCCGGGCCAGCGCCAGCGCCTGGCCGACGACCTCGCGCAGTTCTGCGGGACTGACGTCGATGACGACGTTGAGCCCGGCCATCGCCTGGCGGATGTGTCTTTCGTCGGGGGTGATCTCGCCGTGCACCGGGATGGTGTCGACATGCACGTAGCGCATCAGGCTCGCCGGGTAGCGGCGCCAGGCGAAGGGGTAGTTGAAGACGAGGCCGGTGCCGATCAGCAGCAGGCAGTTCAGGCCTACCGGATAGAGGGCGTAGGCGAAGCCGAGCTGATGGATTTCCGGACCGCCGACGACGGCGGCCAGCGCTGCCGCGCCGCCCGGTGGATGGATGCAGCGGGCCAGGTGCATGACGGCGATCGACAGCGCCACAGCCATCGCGCCGGCCAGCAGCGCTTCCGGGATGAGTTGCTGGCAGAGGACGCCGACCAGTGCCGACAGCAGATTGCCGCCGAGGACCGACCACGGCTGGGCGAACACGCTGTGCGGCGCGGCAAAGATGAGGACGGCGGTGGCACCGAGCGAGGGGACGACGAAGATCGCCGCCTGCTGGCCGAGCATGGCGTGGGTGAGGGCGGCGACGAGGGCGATGCCGAGCAGCGCGCCGAGCGTGGCGACGCCTTGCTCGCTGTAGTGGGCGCGGGCGTCGGGAATGCCGAGGAAGAGTGCCAGCCGGCTGGGACGGCTGGAGGATGCTGACTTCAAGAGGCTGCGCTTTCCGGGGTGAATCTGCCCCTGCCGGGGCGTCGGGCCGCGCATTCTGAACGATCCCGGAAATAATATCAAGGTGTGATGTGTTGCCGGCCTTGCTACCGGTGCGCGACATGCTCGACGAGCTTCTCCAGCGGCGCTTCAATCCACCGGCAATGCCCCGCGGAAGGCCGATTTGCCTTAAAATACCGTCCTTTACGCCACCAACAAGTCGGGTTCGATCATGATCAAGAAAGCATTGCTTCTGGGAGGAAGCGGTTTCGTCGGTACGTGGATTGCCAACCGCCTGTCGAAGGCCGGGGTGAACGTCACGATTCCGACCCGCCGCCGCGAGCGCAACAAGGCAAACATCATGCTGCCGCAGGTGGAAGTCGTGGAAGCCAACATCAACGACGAAGCGACGCTGGTCGAACTGATGCGCGGGCAGGACGTCGTGATCAACCTGGTCGGCGTGCTGCACGACCACGACTCGCAGATTCCCTACGGCAAGGGCTTCGGTGCGGCTCACGTCGAGCTGCCGAAGAAGATCGTCGCTGCGATGAAGCAGGCCGGCGTCCGTCGCCTGGTGCACATGAGTGCGCTCGGTGCCGACGCCAACGGCTGTTCCGAATACATCCGCTCGAAGGGCGAGGGCGAGGCGATCGTGATGGCCGCCGCCAGGGATCTCGACGTCACCGTGTTCCGCCCGTCGGTCATCTTCGGCATCGGCGACAATTTCCTCAACGCCTTCGCCAAGGTGCTGAAGGTCGCGCCCTATTTCGCTTCGGGTGGCATGAAGGCGAAGTTCCAGCCGGTCTATGTCGGCAACGTCGCCGATGCCTTCGTGTCGTGCATCGACAACCGCGACACCTTCGGCCAGCGCTACGAAATGTGCGGCCCGAAGGTCTATACGCTGCGCGAGCTGGTCGAGTACGTGCGCGATTTGACCGGCAACCAGCACAAGAAGGTCAAGGAGCTGTCCGACCTGTGGGCCTACCTGCAGGCCGGCATCCTCTGGCTGCTGCCGAATCCGCCGCTGTCGCCGGACAACCTGCGCTCGATGGATGTCGACAACGTCGCCAGCCCGGATGGCCAGACCTACCCCGGCTGGAATCCGACGCCGCTGGAAGCGATTGCGCCGACCTATCTCGGCAAGGTGGCGCCGAAGTCCAAGCTCGACGATTTCCGTTTCAACGCGGGGCGTTGAACGCGCCCGCGGCATCCGCCGGCCACGCATGAAGGTCTACGTCGTCGGCGGTGCCGTTCGCGATGAACTGCTGAACCTGCCGGTTCAGGATCGCGACCACGTCGTCGTCGGCGCTTCGCCGGCCGACATGCTCGCCGCCGGCTTCCGTCCCGTCGGCAAGGACTTCCCGGTCTTCCTCCATCCCCGGACGAACGAGGAATACGCACTGGCGCGCACCGAGCGCAAGACGGCGCCGGGCTATGCCGGCTTTTCCTTCCACGCGTCACCCGACGTCACGCTCGAAGAGGACCTCGCCCGCCGCGACCTGACCATCAACGCGATGGCCCGTGCCGAGAGCGGGGAACTGATCGATCCCTACGGCGGCCGCCGCGACATCGACGCCCGCCTCTTCCGCCATGTCGGCCCGGCCTTCGTCGAAGATCCGGTGCGCATCCTGCGCCTTGCCCGCTTTGCCGCGCGCTTCGCCGATTTCACGGTGGCGCCGGAGACGCAGGCGCTGATGGCCGAAATGGTTGCCAATGGCGAAGTCGACGCGCTGGTGCCGGAGCGTGTCTGGCAGGAACTGGCACGCGGACTGATGGAAGCCCGACCGTCACGCATGTTCGCCGTGCTGCGCGAGTGCGGCGCCCTCAAGCGCCTGCTGCCGGAACTGGACCGGCTGTGGGGCGTGCCGCAACGGCCGGAGTACCACCCGGAGGTCGATACCGGCGTCCATGTAATGATGGTGGTCGATACCGCCGCTGGCCGCGGACATGCCTTGCCGGTGCGCTTCGCCGCCTTGCTGCACGATCTCGGCAAGGGCACCACACCGCCAGCCGAATGGCCGCGCCACATTGCGCACGAGCAGCGCTCGGTGAAGCTGGTGGAGGCGGTTTGCACGCGCCTGCGTGTTCCCGCCGAGTGTCGCGATCTCGCGGTGCTGGCAGCGCGCTTTCACGGCGACATCCACCGGGCAGCCGAGTTGCGCGCCGATACCGTGGTCCGCCTGTTCGAGCGCACTGACGCCCTGCGCCGTCCGCAGCGCTTTCTGCAGTTGCTGGAAGCCTGTGCCGCCGATTTCAACGGCCGCGAAGGCTGGGCCAACCGTGACTACGCGCCGCGCGACATCCTGCAGCGCATGCTGGCGGCAGTGCAGGCCGTGCCGGCCGGCGACATCGCCAGGGACTGCGGCGATCCGGCGCAGATTCCGGTACGCATCCACGCCGCGCGGGTGGCTGCGGTTGCGGAAATCAAAGCAGCCGGCTGACGGCGATGAAGAGCAGGGAAATGACGATGGTCGAGGCGAAGGGAAAGAAGTAGTCGCGTCCCCGCCAGCGCAGCGAGATGTCCCCCGGTAGCTGCCGCCCGGGCATACGCTGGCGCAACTGGGGAACCACCAGTCCGAGAACGATGACGACGACGGCGATGGTCAGCAGCCACTTGAGCATCAGCGGCTGCGCCTTTCGGCGAGCTTGAACAGCACCGGCGGCAGCGTCTGGCCATGCTCGCGGGCATTGGCGAATGCTTCCCGTGCTTCCTTGCGCCGACCGGCATCATCCAGTGCCAGACCGAGCCCGACCCACCAGCGGGCTTCCTGCGGCTGCAGGGCAATCGCCCGCCGATAGGCCGACACCGCATCCGACGGGCGCTGCAGCCGACGCAGCACCGTGCCGGCGAGCCCCTGATATTCAGCGTCCTTGCCGGCATGCGGCAGGCTTCGTTCGAGCACGCGCCAGGCCGCGTCCCAGTCACCTCCTTCGGCGTGCAGACGGGCCAGCTGCCTGGCCGCCGCGACGCGCGACGGATCACGATCGACGACGATTTCGAGCGGCCGAATTCGGTCCAAAGAAGCTGACGTCGAAACCGGGTTGCCGAAACTAAACGTCGGCGCGACGAGGCAGCAAATAGCGCATGTGGTAGCGATCAGTCGCAAGCTGGGCGCACTCCTGTGTTGTAGATGGAAACTAAGCTTGCAGTATGGTGACTAGATCGCATTTAATCATGGAAGCTAACCGGCCCGGAATCAACAACGAGAGAAACTCTTGATCAATTTCTACACGTGGGCAACGCCCAACGGCCGCAAGGTCTCGATCATGCTGGAAGAGTGCGCTCTTCCCTACGTGGTCCACCCGGTCGATATCACCCGCGGCGAGCAGTTTTCCGCCGGGTTCGTCGCCATCAATCCGAATTCGAAGATTCCGGCCATCGTCGATGACGAGGGGCCGCTGACGGTCTTCGAATCGGGCGCCATCCTGGTCTACCTGGCCGAGAAGACTGGCCGCTTCCTGCCGGCGGCGGGGCCTGCGCGCTACGCGGTGCTGCAATGGTTGATGTTCCAGATGGGTGGCGTCGGGCCGATGTTCGGGCAGACGCATCATTTTCTGCGTTTTGCACCGGCGCCGGTGCCGTACGCGGTCGAGCGCTACCGCAACGAAACCCGGCGCCTGTACGGTGTTCTCGATACCCGGCTGGGCGAGGTGGAGTTTCTCGGTGGCGACTATTCCATCGCCGACATGGCGACTTTTCCCTGGGTCGCCCGGCACGACTGGCAGGACATCGACCTCGATGATTTTCCAAATGTCCGCCGCTGGTTCGATGCCGTCGGCAAGCGCCCGGCCGTCGTTCGCGGCATGGCGGTGCCGGCATGATCACGCACCGCGTCGGCGATCTCGAAGTCCTGTCCTGCGAGCCGAAGCAGCGTCGGCATGCGACGCCGCTCCTCTTCGTTCATGGGGCCTTTGCCGGGGCCTGGGTCTGGGACGAACATTTCCTGCCGTGGTTCGCGGCACAGGGGTTCAGCGCGCATGCGCTGTCGCTTCGTGGCCACGGCGGCAGTGCAGGGCACGAGCGGATCGACTGGTTCAGCGTCCATGACTATGTCGATGATGTCGCGAGCGTCGTTGCCGATCTCGGCAAGGCACCGGCGATGATCGGGCATTCCATGGGCGGCTTCGTGGTCCAGAAGTATCTGGAGCGCCATATGGCGCCGGCGGCCGTGCTGATGTGCTCGGTGCCGCCGCAGGGTCTGGTCGCCGCCCAGTTTTCGCTGCTCTTCGAGAAGCCCGGTTTGATGATTGAAATCAACCGCCTGCTGGGCGGCAGCGAGGTCGCCCTCGATGTGCTGCGCGAAGCCCTCTTCGCGCAGGAGGTCAGCGACGATGTGCTGCGGCGCTACTACCGGCTGATGCAGCCGGAGTCGCAACGGGCGATCTGGGACATGTCGATGTTCGGACTGCCGAACCTGAACGAGATGCACCGGCCCCCGCTGCTGGTGCTGGGTGCCGAGAAGGACGTGCTGATTCCGGCGTTTCTCGTTCAGTCGACGGCACGCACCTATGGTGTTCCCGACCGGATTTTCCGCGGGCTGGGCCATGGCGTGATGCTGGAAAAGGACTGGCCGCACGTCGCGGAAACGATCCGCGACTGGCTGCTCGGGGTGTTGCCTGAGTGATGGCTCAGGCGAAGGTGTCGACGCCGGCGCCGAGGTTGGGCGGGTTGTTGTACTGCGGTTGCGGCAATGCCTGAAGGAGCTGCGCAGCGTTCTGGGCTTGCATGTCGAGCGCCTTCTTCAACACCAGCGTGCCGACGGCATCGCCGGTCGGCAGGCTGGAGAGTGCGGATGCTGCGTTGGAAACGGCGGATGTGTCCATGATTCTGCTCCTTGGTCCGGTCTTCATTATGGCTGCTTTCCCGACGAAGTAAACCGCGCAGGAAAAAGCGGCATTGTTTCCGAATCGCGCTCAACCTTTTCGCGTCTCGTCCGTTGTAATACATACGGACGCCTCAACGGGAGGTGCATCATGGTGATCGTTATGGAAATGGATTCGGGCAAGCTGATCGTGTATGAGTGCGCTACTCCCTACGACGATGAGGTACTCAATGCCGGTTGGGCCGAGGTGCCGCGAGTCGAGCCGCGTCTGCAGGAAGCCGTGGCCGAACGGCACGATCCGGCAGCGGTCGATGCCGAGGCTTTCCTTGCCCGCCTGTATGAGGCGGAAGGGCGGACCGGGCGCTAGTTCCGAAGCGGCGAACCGGTCGCAGCCAGCCTTGAATTGAAGGTGACGGCGACGACGGCGTAGTGCCGGCCGACGCCTTCGAGTACTTCGCCGATGCGTTCGCTGGTCGTGGCAACGTGCTCGGGCCGGCTTTCCTGTCGGCCGATGTCGCTGATCGCCCGTTCGAAGAACATCCACTGTGTGCGCGCCAGTTCGAGCGATTCGCGAACATCGGGCGGGTTGCCGGGGGCCGCGATCAATTCCTGAAGTGAAGTAGCGAATTCCTTGCGTGCCTGATCGATATCGACGAGGCGGCTGCGCGACCGGTCGCCAGCCTGTGCCATCAGGGTCAGCCGGGCAAGCCGTTGGGCCAGCATGTTCTGGCGCAGCGAAAGATCGAGCAGCCGGCCGCTGCTGCCTTCGCCTTCCATCTCGATGCGCTGTGCCAGCCTGCCGCTGGAGAGCATCAGTTCATCCGCGATCCGGTTCACCGTTGCCAGATTCTCCGGCGTGTAGGGCAGGCGAAGTGCCGCCTGCAGCTCCTGCCAGAGTTGCGCACTGCGTTGCAGGTGACGCCGGGTCGGCTCGCGTTGTGCGTGGTGGGCAAGTGCAGCCAGGTTCTGCCCGCAGCGGGCAGTTGTGCTTGCCAGTTGCCGCCTCGCGTTATCCGTGTGGATGCCGAGCCCGGCCTGCAGCCAGAGCTTGGCAAGGCGTTGCGACTGCAGGCGAAGCTCGCCTGCATTGAGGATGTCCTGAGTAACTGCTGATATCGCAGTTACTGTCGGTGTCGCCTGAGCGGCGTTGATGAAGAGGGTGGCGAGCAGCAGCACGGCGGCAATCGTTTTCGTCATCGGGCAGGCATACGTGTGGTGGTCGTATGCGCTTTCTACCGATCGATTGTTGCGGCCGGATGAAGGGCCGCCCGGTGCGGTGAAGCGTGCCTACAGTGTCGCGCTGCGATCGCCGCTGACGAAGCCGACGAGTGCTTCGTCGATGCCCCGGCCGAGGGCGATGACTTTGAACAGTTCGCCCATCTCCGCCGGCGAGATCAGCTTCTGCGCGGCGTTGGCCTGCGGCAGGTAGCGTCGCGCGTCGTCGGCCGGCGTGCGCGCCAGCACCTCGGTCAATCCGCTGTTGAAGAGGAACATCGCCTGCGTCGTGTAGCCAAGGAAATCGAGCCCGGCTTCGGTCCCGGCCTCGGCGATCGCCGTGAAATCGACATGTGCGGTGATGTCCTGCAGGCCCGGCAGGTAGAAGGGGTCGGGGTGGGCGTGGTGGCGGTAGTGGCACATCAGCGTGCCTTCACTGCGCTGCGGGTGGTAGAACTCGCGCCGCGGAAAGCCATAGTCGATCAGCAGCAGTGCGCCGCGGCCGAGGATGTCGGCCCATGAGGCCGTCCACGCCGAGGCGGCGAGGCCGATTTCCGAAAGATAGCCGCCGCCGGGGACGACTTCGCCGGCGAGTGTCTGCGCACGAGCCAGCACGGCACCGTCGGCAGGGCGTTCCTGCCAGAAGAATTCATCGCCGTCCCAGGCGACGCCGCGTTCGGCGATCGCCTCATCGTTCCAGCGCACCAGGTGCACCGGCAACGCGTCGAGCAGTTCGTTGGCCAGCACCAGGCCGTCGAAGCGTTCCGGCAGGCAGTCGAGCCAGCGGACGCGATCGACCAGATGCGGTACGGTCGCAGCGATGGTTTCGCGCTGCCGTTCGCGCAGTTCGCCGGAGAGTTCGAGGATGGCATAGGTTTCCGGCAGGGCGCTCCGCTGCTCAAGCTCTGCCAGCAGGTCGGCGGCGAGCCGGCCGGAGCCGGCGCCGGCCTCGATGACATGCGCTGCGCTTGCAGCCATGACCTGCACGGCCTGCGCCGCCAGCGTCCGGGCAAAGACCGGCGTCATTTCCGGTGCGGTGACGAAGTCGCCGGCGGCGCCGAACTTGCGTGCGCCGCCCGAGTAGTAGCCGAGGCCGGGTGCGTAGAGTGCCAGCGCCATGAAGCGGGAAAAGTCGATCCAGCCCCCGGCGGCGGCGATCTCGCCGGCGATGTGCTGCGTCAGGCGCTGGCTGTGGGCCAGTGCATCGGGGTCCGGAATGGGCAGGGCCATGGTGTCTGTTGCCGAAAAAAGCGCCATTCTAAGGCCTTCCGCATGCTCCGGCGTCTGGCCATGCTGCGTTGCCGGGGCCAAGTCCGGTAAACTTGCCGCTTTTGTGGTCTGGAGCCAGCGATGCACAGCGAAGCCTCTCCCGTGCTGCAGGGCAAGGTCATTCTGGTGACCGGTGCGGCCCGCCGTGTCGGTCGGGCCATCGTCCGTCACCTGCACCACTGCGGCGCCAGCGTCGTGCTGCATTATCGTGCTGCAGCGGCTGATGCCGACGCACTGGTCGCCGAATTCAACGCGACGCGGCCACGTTCGGCGCTGGCGGTGCAGGCCGATCTGCTCGACACGGCTGCGCTGCCGCTGCTGGTCGCAGACGTGCAGGCCTGCTTCGGTCGCCTCGACGGGCTCGTGAACAACGCCTCCAGCTTCTTTCCGACCGAGCTCGGGACGATCGACGAGGCCGACTGGAACGATCTTGTCGGCAGCAATTTCAAGGCGCCGCTCTTTCTCAGCCAGGCGGCAGCGCCGGCATTGCGCGAGAGTGCCGGGGCGATCGTGAACATCACCGACGTGCATGCGGAGCGGCCGCTGAAGGGTTATCCGCTCTACAGCGCGGCGAAGGGTGCGCTGCTGACGCTGACGCGAGCCCTCGCCGTCGAGCTGGCGCCGGAGGTGCGCGTGAACGCGGTGGCGCCGGGGCCGATCCTGTGGCCGGACGACGGCCAGTTCGACGACGCGGCACGCGTCGACATCGTCCGCCACACGCTGCTGCAGCGGGAAGGCCGCCCGGAGGACATTGCCGGAGCGGTCGCCTACCTGCTTGCCGCCCCCTACGTCACGGGGCAAGTGATCAACGTCGACGGTGGTCGTACCGCCTATTTGTAGAAACCGGATCGTGGAACTCTCGCATACATCGAACACCCTGCAGAAACTCTTCAAGCGCCTGACCAGCAACACGGGCAAGGCGATTGCCGACTACAACATGATCGAGCATGGCGATACCGTGCTCGTCTGCGTTTCCGGCGGCAAGGATTCTTACACCCTGCTCTCCATCCTGATGGCGCTGCGCGAACGGGCGCCCGTCGATTTCAGGCTGGTGGCGATGAACCTCGACCAGAAGCAGCCGGGCTTTCCGGAGGATGTCCTGCCCGGATACTTCAAGAAGATCGGCGTCGACTTCCGCATCGTCGAGGCCGACACCTACTCGGTGGTGAAGGAGAAGATCCCCGAGGGCAAGACCACCTGCTCGCTGTGCTCGCGCTTGCGCCGCGGCATCATCTACCGCACGGCGAAGGAACTCGGCGCCAACAAGATCGCGCTGGGCCACCACCGCGACGACATGGTGCACACGCTGTTCCTGAATCTCTTCTTCGGCGGCAAGATGAAGGCGATGCCGCCGAAGCTGGTCACCGACGACGGCGCGCACGTCGTCATCCGCCCGCTCGCCTATTGCGCCGAGGCCGATATCGCCCGCTTCGCGCGCGGCATGGAATACCCGATCATTCCGTGCAACCTGTGCGGCTCGCAGGAGAACATGCAACGGAAGAAGATCCGCGAGATGATGGCCGACTGGGACCGCCGCTATCCGGGGCGTACCGAGGCGGTATTCACCGCACTGCAGAATGTCGTGCCCTCGCACCTCGCCGACAACAAGCTCTTCGATTTCCGCGGCTTGAAGCTGGGCGATGCGGTCGACGAGGGCGACACCGCCTTCGACGGTCCGCAGTTCGGTGTCGAATTGAGCCTGCCGGAGCCTTTCCCGATCCCGGTCGCCAGCAACTGATGCCGATTCAGCGCGGTGCGGCCAGTGCCTTGCGCTCGCTCTCCTGGTAGGCGAGCGTAGCGCGCTGTCTTGGAATGGCAGCCCAGATGCGTGCCGCCAGGTCCGGATGTTTCTGCTGCAGCCGGTGGGACAGCAGCAGGTAGTAAGGCTTCTCGGCGAAGGGAACGGGCAGGATCTCCAGCTGCTCGCGCATGCCGGGTTCTTCGGACAGCATCGCGCTGGCTTCTCCCTGCAGGAGTACGGCACCCTCGATCCGGTCCAGCAGCAGCTTGCGCAGCACATCCCGCGAGGTCTGCGCTCCTTCGTCCACGACCACGCCGGCGCGGCGCAGGTCTTCCACCACGGAATAGCCCAGCGGCGCCCCGATCGGGCCACCCAGGTGCTGAAAATTCTTGCCGTTCCACGTCAGGGCTGCGAAGCGGCGACGAACGACCACGTAGCGCTCGATGTAGAGGCTGCGCCCGCTGTCGGCCTTTCCCGTGCCGGTCGAGGGGTAGGCGCCGAACGGCAGCCGGTCGTTACGGAAGCTGGCACCGATGGCGCCGGCGTGCAGATCGGATTTGAGTTCCTGCAGACAGCGTTTCCACGGAACACCGATGTAGCGGAAGCTGAGGTTCAGTTCGGCGGCGACGCGGTCGAGCAACTCGAAATTGAGCCCCTCGCCGCCGCTGGTGCGCCATGGCCGAACGTTTTCGTTCTCGAAACAGAAGGCCAGGACTTCCTGCTGTGCGGCCGGCGCTGCGCTGACGATGTTGACGGCGAGGGCGGCGAGCAGGCCGGCGATGAGGCGTCGCACGCGGTGCATGGGCTTTTCCTGAGGGTTTCGGCAATGCTTCTATCGTAGGCGAATGCCAGTGTATTTGTCATGCATTCCGCCTTGCCGGATGGTGTCTGGCAGCCCCGGGGGCGTCCATGGTGAATCTGTTAGAATCGCCTGCCGGGGCCAATGTAGCCTTGGAAACTGGGGGCGGAGGTTGTACATGAGTAGGGGTAATGCGCGGGAGCTGGCGGTCCTGTTCGCGGATGTGTCGGGAAGTGCCCGGCTCTACGAGAAGCTTGGCAATACGGAAGCGCTCTACGCGGTGGATCGCTGCATCAAGCGGATGGAGCGCTCGGTCGAGGGTTTCCGTGGCTGCATCATCAAGGTCGACGGCGACGAGATCATGGCCGTCTTCGTCTCCCCCGAAGATGCCTTCCATGCAGCAACCGACATGCAGCAGCGAATTGCCGACCTGCCGCCGGTTTCCGGCGTCAAGCTCGGCATCCGGATCGGCTTCCATTTCGGCATGGTGGTCGAGGACAAGGCCGATTGCAGCGGTGAGGCCGTCGGCGTCGCCGCACATCTGGCAGGGCTGGCCAAGGCTGGCCAGACCCTGACGAGCGGCGAAACGGTGGCCCGGCTGCCGGAGCTCCAGCAACTGGCGACGCGCCGGATCGACCCGTCATCGGCAACGGAAAAAAAGCAGGGCGGGCTGCAGGTGTTCGAGGTGCTCTGGCTGGCCGGCGACGAAGCCGGCGAGGCGACCACCGGCCAGCCGGCCGCAGCAACGGGTGCCTCCTCCGCCCGCCTGCGTCTGCGTCATGCCGACAAGGTGGTCGTTCTCGATGCGGCCACCCCGCGCCTGACTCTCGGGCGCGACGTCAGCAGCGGCCTCCAGGTCCGCGATCGGCGGGCTTCGCGCAACCATGGCCGGATCGAGCTGCACGGCGACAAGTTCATCCTTTCCGATGCCTCGACCAACGGCACCTACGTCACCATGTCCGGCGAACCTGAGGTTTTCCTGCGGCGCAAGGAAATCGTCCTGCGCGGCAGCGGACTGATTTCGTTTGCAGCGTCCGCCGCCAGCGAGGCTGCTGACGTCGCGGAATTCGAACACCTGTAGTCGGCATTTGCCGGAATGAAAAAAGCCAGCCGACGAGGCTGGCTTTTTCGTATGCACTGTTTGTGCTACTTGGCGGCTTGCGCGTCCGCCTCGCATTTCTTCAGGAAGCTGGTCTTGGCGGCGCCGGCAAGCTTCTTCTCGGCAGCCTGACCCTCGCAGCCCGAGGCGGCCGCATTCCCGCCGGACAGGCACTGCTTCATGAAAGCCTTGCGCTCATCGCCGGTCTTGCCGGTGGCTTTGGCGTTGCAGTCCTTCATCTTGGTCTGCTGGGCCTTCTGGGCTGCCGAGGGCTCCTTTTTCGGGGTGTCGGCTTTCTTTTCGTCGGCGGCAAAGGCCGAGCCGGTAGCGAGGGCAAACGAAATCAGGGCGATCGCGAGTTTCATTGGTATTTCCTCCTCCAGTGGTGGGATATCGGGCCGTGCAGTTGCCGATTATAAGTGCCAATCAAATGTCATCGTCAAGTAATGCACGCTGCTGGCGGTTGACGAATTCCTGCATGCTGTCGATGCCGCGCAGCTGGAGGATGGTGTTGCGCACGGCCGCTTCGAGCAGAACCGCGAGGTTGCGTCCGGCCGCAACCGGAATGATCACCTTGCGGATCGGGACGCCGAGGATTTCCTGCGTCTGCGCGTCGAGCGGCAACCTGGGCGCATCGACGCCGGCAAGCGGCTTCTGCAGATGTACGATGAGCTTGAGCTTCATCTTCCGCCGCGATGCCGTTTCGCCGAAGATGGTACGGATGTTGAGGAGGCCGAGACCGCGCACTTCAAGGTAGTCGCGCAGCATGCCGGGGCAGCGGCCCTCAATGGTGGTCGGAGCCAGGCGGGCAAGTTCGACGACGTCGTCGGCGACGAGGCCGTGGCCGCGCGAAATCAGTTCCAGTGCCAGCTCCGACTTGCCGACCCCGGAATCGCCGGTGATCAGAACGCCCATGCCAAGCACGTCCATGAACACGCCGTGGATCGAGGTGGTGTCGGCAAGCCGGCGGGCGAGGTAGATGCGCAGCAGGTCGATCACCGCCGAGCAGGCTTTCGGGCTGGTGAACAGCGGCGTGCCGCTGGCTTCGCACGATTCCAGAACGATCGGCAGCGCTTCCAGCCCGTCGGCGAAAATGATGCCGGGCGGATTGTCGGCGATGAGCTCGGAAATCTGCGTTGTCAGTCGCTTCGGGCTGACGCGCTGCGCCCAGTCGTATTCGGCCTGACCGATGACCTGCAGGCGTTCCGAGTGGATCAGGTTGAGGTGACCGACGATGTCGGCGCCGTAGTTGCCGGATTCCTTGAGTTCCAGCTTGCGATCGGTACCGATCGCGGCGATCCAGTTCAGCTGCAGCGTTTCGCGGTGATCTTCGTAGAGCTGGGCGATGCTGAACTGGGGCATGGTCGCGGGGGCTTCAGTCGAGGAACAGCTGGCGCGCCGCCTCGGCATCCGGTGCCGCGAGCAACGCTTCGCGGAAGGCACGGTCGGCAAAGCGCTGGGCGAGTTCCGACAGGATCTGCAGGTGCAGCTCGTTGGCCTGCTCGGGAACGAGCAGAACGAAGAGCAGCGAGACCGGCTTGCCGTCGGGCGAGTCGAACTGAACCGGCGCCTGCAGGCGAAGCAGTGCGCCGCGGGCATCCTTGAGACCCTTGATGCGGCCATGGGGAATGGCGACACCCTGGCCGAGGCCGGTAGAACCGAGTTTTTCCCGGGCAAACAGGCTGTCGAATACGGTGGCACGGGCGATGCCGTGATGGTTCTCGAAGATCAGGCCGGCTTGTTCGAAGACCCGTTTTTTGCTGCCGGCATCGAGATCGAGAATGATGTTCTCGGCGGGCAGAAGATTGGCGATAAGGCTCATGTTGCGTCGGGTTTGCTCAAGCGGCGGGCGGCGGTTGGTTGATCGGTGACCGGCGGGACGGCACGGAGCCGACCCGCCGGGAAGACCGGATTATCTCACTCGGAGAGTTCGCGTGCGGCAGCTTTGTCGCCGCGATGGTGATCCTGGACCTTCTGCTTGTACTTCTGGACCTGCCGGTCGAGCTTGTCGACCAGCGTGTCGATGGCGGCGTACAGGTCGCCGTCGTCGGCTTCAACGAAAATGTCCTTGCCACGGACGTGGACCGTGACTTCGGCTTTCTGCTTCAGCTTCTCCACGGAGAGGATCACGTTCACGTCGATCACATGATCGAAATGACGCGTGACGCGCTCGAGTTTGGCCGTTACGTAATCGCGGATCGCCGGCGTCACTTCGAGGTGGTGTCCACTGATCTGCAGGTTCATGGTGTGACTCCTTTCACAGGCTCTTGCGTAGATTGACCGGCGGGATGTTAAGCGCTTCGCGATATTTTGCTATCGTTCGCCGCGCCACGACAATCCCCTGCTGGCCAAGGATTTCCGCTATCTGACTGTCAGATAACGGTTTTTTCGGATCTTCGGCCCCTACCAGCTGCTTGATCAAAGCGCGGATGGCAGTGGCCGAGCAGGCACCCCCCGTATCGGTGGCGACATGGCTGCCGAAAAAATACTTCAGTTCAAAGATGCCGCGCGGCGTCGCCATGTACTTCTGCGTCGTCACGCGCGATACCGTGGATTCATGCAGGCCGAGAATGTCCGCGATCTCGCGCAGGACCAGCGGCCGCATGGCCACCTCGCCATGTTCGAAGAACTGGCGCTGGCGGTCAACAATGGTCTGCGACACCCGCTGGATGGTGTCGAAACGCTGCTGCACGTTCTTGATCAGCCAGCGGGCTTCCTGCAACTGGCCGGAAAGGCCGCTGTGCTCGCCCCGGCGCTGGCCGGAAAGGACTTCCGCATAGAGCCGGTTGATGCGCAGCCGCGGATAGGCGTCGGGATTGATGCTGGCCCGCCACTGATTGCGCACTTTCTTCACGATCACGTCGGGAATGATGTAGCGCGCGTCGAGCGGCGCGAATTGCGCACCGGGGCGCGGGTTGAGCCCCTTGATCAGCAGATGGGCCGCACGCAGCATGTCATCGTCGCAGCCGGCCAGCTTCTTGATGCGGACAAAGTCGCGAGCGGCAAGCAACTCCAGATGCTGACGGGCAATGACCAGCGCCAGGTTGCGTACCGGGTCGGCCGGCAGGGTTTCAAGCTGCAACGAGAGGCATTCCTGGGCATTGCGGGCACCGACCCCGGTCGGGTCGAAGTGCTGCAGGTGCTTGAGGGCGATCTGCAGCTCCTCGGGCTCGATTTCGAGCTCTTCCGGCATGATTTCGGCCAGCTCATCCAGCGTTTGCGTGAGATAGCCGTCCTCGTCGAGAGCTTCGATCAGCACGCGCACCAGCATGCGATCCCGGTCCGGCAGCGGCGTCAGTCCGAGCTGCCAGATCAGGTGGTCGGAGAGCGAGGTGGTCGCCGCCTGGATGTCCTGGTAATCGTTGTCTTCGTCGTTGCTGCTGCCGCTGCCCGAGGCGCTGGTCCCGGGGCTGCCGTCGCCCGGCCAGCCTTCGTCATCGGTATTCGGGCGACTGTCTTCCGGTTCGGCGGATGCTTCCCGTTCGCCGCTGCCCTCGTCGGTCGTTTCCCGCTCGCCGTTGCCGCTGACGGGCGGTGCCGGCACGAAGTTGTCCTCGTCCTCGCGCTCGAGCAGCGGATTCTCGAGCAGGAACTTTTCCAGTTCCTGATTGAGTTCGAGCGTCGACAACTGCAACAGACGGATCGACTGTTGCAGCTGCGGGGTCAACGCAAGGTGCTGCGAAAGCTTGAGCTGGAGAGCGGGTCTCATGCGCGGCGCGGAACGGCCGGAGTGGCGGGTGGCTGGTTCGGATCAGAGGCGGAAGTTCTCGCCCAGATAGACTTTTCTGACAGCCTCATTATAAATGATTTCATCCGGCCGCCCGGCCGCCAGCACCGTGCCCTCGTTGATGATGTAGGCGTGGTCGCAGATGCCCAGCGTTTCCCGCACGTTATGGTCGGTGATGAGGACGCCGATGTTGCGCTCCTTGAGGAAGCGGATGATCTTCTGGATTTCCAGCACGGCAATCGGGTCGACGCCGGCAAAGGGCTCGTCGAGCAGGATGAAGCGCGGCTGCGTCGCCAGCGCGCGGGCAATCTCGACCCGGCGGCGCTCGCCGCCGGACAGGGAAGCGGCCGAATTGTTGCGGATATGGGCGATGTGCAGCTCTTCGAGCAGGTTTTCCAGCCGGTGCTGGACCTCATCCTTCGGCAGCTTCTGCAGTTCGAGGACGGCCTGGATGTTCTCGCTCACCGTCAGCTTGCGGAAGACCGAGGCCTCCTGCGGCAGATAGGAGACGCCCATCTGTGCGCGTCGGTGGATCGGAAAATGGGTGATCTTGGTGTCGTCGATATAGACGTCGCCGCCGTCAGAGGCGACGAGGCCGACGATCATGTAGAAAGTGGTCGTCTTGCCGGCGCCGTTCGGCCCGAGCAGGCCGACCACTTCGCCGCTGCCGACGTCGAACGAGACATCGTGTACGACGGTGCGTTTCTTGTAACGCTTGTTCAGGTTGTGCGCGGAAAGCGTGCTCTTGTTCTGGTCCGGCATCTCTATTCTTCTTCCTGTTCGTATCCCTCGCCGCGCAGAACGCGGCGGATGACGTCGCCGGAAAATCCCCGATAGAGCAGGTAGCGGGTCTGTCTGGCCCGCTCGGCGGCCTCGGACGGCAGTTTACCGAACTTCCGCCGCCAAATCGCATGTGCACGCGCCAATTCGTCACCGGCTGCCGCCAGCGCATCGCCGGCCACCTCGTCCGGAACCCCCTGGGATTTCAGCTCCTGGGCCAGCCGGGCATTGCCGAAACGGGCGCCGCGACTGGAAACCCGCATTTCCGCGTAGCGTGCATCGGACAGCAGGCGACGCCCGGCCAGATCGTCCAGCAGGGCGTCGAGTTGTTCCTCGCTGCAACCGGCACTTTCGGCGTGCGGGGCCAGCTTCTTCTTCAGCTCGGCGCGCGCATGTTCGCGCCGGGCAAGCAGCCGAAGCGCCCGCTGCCGCAGGTCACTCATTGGCAGTCAGTTGCTGAGCGGCCGTGCTCAGGCTTCGGCCGTGGCGATCGGCTGCGGCGAGGCGACGCCGACCGCTTCGCGGACCTTGCCCTCGATTTCCTGCGCGATGGCCGGGTTGGCCTTGAGGAATTCGCGGGCGTTGTCCTTGCCCTGGCCGATCTTCTCGCCCTTGTAGGCGTACCAGGCGCCGGACTTGTCGACCAGCTTGTGGGCGACGCCGAGTT
>VFQM010000559.1_pt1 | contig 40087 bp, 40 predicted proteins | sample 3512391 | NCBI WGS metagenome assembly VFQM01 (sample SAMN10412369, study PRJNA504923) | tailings metagenome | isolation source: Replicate 1 from Balatoc abandoned mine | place: Philippines
CGGGCGGATGCCGCGATATTCTTCCTTGATCAGCGCCTCGTTGGTCAGCTGCTCGCCCGGCGCATAAGCCCAAAGGGTTGTGCGCACATGCTGGTGCAGCCGTTCGGCAAAGGCCTCGGCCAGCCGGTCCGCCAGGGCTTTCAGCAAAATGTCCGAATAATCATCCTTGTCGGCCTGAAAGCGCGCGAGGTGCGGCTCAATGCCGTGAATGCCGACGGCGAAGCCGCCAATCCAGTCGCCGTCATGGTCGATGAAGTCGGCCAGACACATATTGGCCCGGCCTTCGCGCTTGGCGATCTGCTGGCGCAGGAAGGGGATGCGGACATGCTCCTCCTTCTCGACCAGATGCACCACCACATCATCGCCCTCTCGGCGGCAGGGCCATAGCCCCGCGACCCCGCGCGCCGTCAGCCAGCTTTGCTCGACAATCTGTGCCAGCATAGCCTGCGCATCGGCCCACAGCGCGCGCGCGCTTTCGCCAACCACCGGGTCTTCCAAAATGGGGGGATAATTACCGTGCAACTCCCACGCACGGAAAAAGGGCGTCCAATCGATGCACTGCGCCAGATCCGCCAAATCCCAGCCGTCGAACACATGCACGCCGGGCTGTTCGGGCGGCGGCGGTTTGATGTGCATGTCGGCGATGAAGGCATTGGCGCGGGCATCTTCGATACTGATCAGCGCGCTTTGCCCCTTGCCTTCGCGCACCTCGCGGATGTGGGCGTAATCGTCGGCATAGCCCCGGACATAGGCATCACGCCCGGTGTCGCTGACCAGCGCCGTGGCCACCCCGACCGCGCGGCTGGCGTCGAGCACGTGTAGCACGGGACCATCATAAGCCGGGTCGATGCGCAGCGCCGTATGCACCTTTGACGTGGTCGCGCCGCCGATGAGCAGCGGGATCGTCATGCCAGCGCGCTGCATCTCCTCCGCCACCGTCACCATTTCGTCGAGCGACGGTGTAATGAGGCCCGACAGGCCGATCATGTCGGCGTCATTCTCGTTCGCCGCGTCCAAAATCTTTGACCATGGCACCATGACGCCCAGGTCGATCACCTCGTAGCCGTTGCACTGGAGCACGACGCCGACGATATTTTTTCCAATATCGTGCACATCGCCCTTCACCGTTGCCATGATGATGCGGCCTTTGGCCTTGGCGCCTTCGGCCTTTTCCGCCTCGATGAAGGGGATGAGGTGCGCGACGGCTTTCTTCATCACGCGCGCCGATTTCACCACCTGTGGCAGGAACATCTTGCCCGATCCGAACAGGTCACCGACGACGTTCATGCCGTCCATCAGCGGGCCTTCGATCACCTCAATGGGCCGGGCGGCGATCAGTCGCGCTTCTTCGGTGTCGGCAACGACATGCGCGTCGATGCCTTTGACCAACGCATGTTCGAGCCGCTTGTGGACATCCCACCCCCGCCATTCCTCGGCGGCCTTTTCCTGCGCCGCGTCGGTGCCGCGGAACTTTTCGGCCAGCGCAATCAGCCGTTCGGTCGGGCTTTCGGCCTCGCCATCCACCTTGCGGTTGAGGATGACATCCTCGCACGCCTGGCGCAGCACCGGATCAATCGTGTCATAAACATCGAGCTGGCCGGCGTTGACGATGGCCATGTCCATCCCAGCCGGAATAGCGTGATAAAGGAACACGCTGTGCATCGCGCGGCGGACAGGTTCGTTACCGCGAAAGCTGAACGATAGGTTGGAAAGGCCGCCCGAGATATGGACGTGCGGGCAGCGCGCTTTGATTTCGCGCGTCGCGTTGATGAAATCGACCGCATAGTTGTCATGTTCCTCAATCCCCGTCGCCACCGCGAAGATATTGGGATCGAAGATGATATCCTCGGGCGGGAAACCAATGCCGGTCAGCAATTTGTATGCGCGCTCGCAAATCTCGACCTTGCGCGCTTCGGTATCCGCCTGCCCGGTCTCGTCGAACGCCATGACCACGACGGCGGCACCATAGGCCATGCATTTGCGGGCGTGGTCGAGAAACTGGTCCTCGCCCTCTTTCATGCTGATCGAATTGACGATGGGTTTGCCGGGAACGCATTTCAGCCCCGCCTCGATCACCTCCCATTTGGACGAATCGATCATCACCGGCACGCGCGCAATGTCGGGCTCGGCAGCGATGAGTTTTAGGAAGGTGGTCATGGCTTCGACGGCGTCGAGCAGCCCTTCGTCCATGTTGACGTCGACAATCTGCGCGCCGTTTTCAACCTGCTGGCGCGCGACTTCCACGGCGGCAGCATAATCGCCCGCAAGGATCAGCTTCTTGAAGGCCGCTGAACCGGTGACATTGGTGCGCTCGCCGATGTTGACGAAGGTAGAGGAGGATTGGGTCATGCCGCCATCGTGAAGGCTTCAAGCCCTGCAAGCCGCGTGCGCACCGGTACGTCTGGGAGCGCGCGGGGTGGCTTGTCCTTTGCCATCGCCGCCATCGCCGCAATATGCGCTGGCGTCGAGCCGCAGCATCCACCAAGGATGTTGACCTGACCCGCTTCGGCCCATTCGCCAACCAGCGCCGCAGTCGTATCGGGCAGTTCGTCATAGGCGCCCAGTTCGTTGGGCAGCCCGGCGTTGGGATAAACCATTACCAACGTATCGGCGATGGCGCTCAGCGTGCGCACATGTGGGCGCAGCTGCGCCGCGCCAAAACTGCAATTCAGCCCGATGGTGACGGGCCGCGCGTGACGCACTGCGTACCAAAAGGCCTCGACTGTATGCCCCGACAGGTTGCGGCCCGACAGGTCGGTCAACGTCATCGACAGCATTATGGGCAATTCGCGGGCCTGCGCCGCTTCCGCCTGCAAGGTAGCGGCAATGCCCGCCTTGGCATTCAGCGTGTCGAACACGGTTTCAATCAGAATGAAATCGGCCCCACCCTCGGCTAGCGCCTCAATTTGTTCATGATAGACGGCGGTCAGTTGGTCAAAGTCAATCTCGCGATAACCGGGGTTGTTGACATCGGGCGACAACGACAGCGTCTTATTGGTCGGGCCGACCGCCCCGGCGACAAAACGGCGCTGGCCGTCCCGCGCTGCGGCATCATCGGCGGCGGTGCGGGCGATGCGCGCCGAGGCGAGGTTGATGTCGCGCACCAGATGTTCGGCGCCATAATCCGTCTGGCTGATGCTGTTGGCGCTGAAGGTGTTGGTCGACACAATGTCCGAGCCCGCCGCCAGATAGGCGCGCGTGATGCTGTCGACGACATCGGGCCGGGTCAGCGCCAGAATATCGTTATTGCCTTTTTGATCGTGGGTCAGTCCGAGCGATCCGGCATAGGCCGCCTCGTCCAGCTTCCAATTCTGAATCTCGGTCCCGAATGCGCCGTCAGTGAGCAACAGACGCTGCTTCGCCGCCGCCAACAGAGCTTCGCGCGCGCTCATGCTGCTGCCTCCTGCTGCACCCTGGCAGGGCGTAGGCCCAGCATATGGCAGATAGCATAGCTGAGTTCGGCGCGGTTCAAGGTGTAGAAGTGGAAATCGCGCACCCCGCCCGCATAGAGGCGGCGGCACATTTCAGCGGCCACCGTCGCGGCCACCAACTGGCGCGCGGCGGGATGATCGTCGAGGCCGTCGAACAAGGAAACCATCCATGCCGGGATCGCGGTGCCGCACATATCGGCCATGCGCCGCGTCTGCGACACGTTCGACACGGGCAATATGCCGGGCAGGATCGGCGCGCTGATCCCCGCTGCGGCCGCCGCGTCGCGGAAACGCAGGAAGGCATCCGGCGAGAAGAAAAATTGGGTGATGGCGCGCGTCGCCCCTGCGTCGAGCTTGCGCTTCAGATTGTCGAGGTCTGCCTCGGCGCACCCCGCTTCGGGATGTACCTCGGGATAGGCCGCAACCGAAATGTCGAAATCGGCTATTTTCTTGAGACCTGCCACCAGTTCGGCGGCGCTGGCATAGCCATCGGCGTGCGCCCGAAAGGGCCCGCCACCCGGCACATCGCCGCGCAGCGCGACAATATGCCGTACACCCGCCGCCCAATAGGCCTCCGCCACTTCGGCAATGTCGCCGCGCGAAGCCTCGACACAGGTCAAATGCGCGGCAGGAGCAATTTTGCTGTCACGGGCAATGCGCGCGACAGTGGCGTGGGTGCGTTCGCGCGTCGAGCCGCCCGCGCCATAAGTCACCGACACGAAATTGGGGTTTAGCGGGGCCAGCGTTTCAAAGGCGCCCCATAATTGCTCTTCCATCCGCTCGGTCTTGGGCGGAAAGAACTCGAAGCTGACCCCGATGTCACCGGGCAGCCCAGCGAACAGCGGGGAGGCAGCGGCACGGCGCGCTTCGCTGTCCAGATCGAAACCCTGCGTCATGCCGTAACCCTTTTTGCTTTTGCCGCGGCGCTGGCGCCGCCTTGATCCTGTCCTGTTTCACTGCGCCGCCGCGCGAGCCAGATTTTGACCGTCAGCGGATCACCCGCCAGCGCTTGCACGGTTTCGATCACCAGCCCGCACGACGCGAACCAGCCGCGCATCTGGGCATCGGCAAAGCCAAGCCGGGCGTGCGCCGCGCGGGTGCGCAAATCTTCCTGGTCATGCGCCGCGAAATCGACGATCAGCAGATGGCCGCCGGGGCGCAGGACGCGCGCGGCCTCGGCAATCACGCGCTGCGGTTCGTGCGCGAAATGCAGCACCTGATGCATCACCACCGTGTCGACCGACGTTTCGTCCAGCGGTAGCGCCACAAAATCGCCCTGCACCAAATCGGCAGCGATGGCGCGATCGGCGAGTTTGGCGCGCGCAATTCGCAGCATTTCCGGGCTGCGGTCGAGCGCGGTGATGCGCCGCGCCGTGGGCGCGAAGATTTCGGCCATGCGCCCTGTCCCGGTGCCAATGTCGAGCAGATGGCCCAAGCGGCGGTTGTGCATCAAGCGCAGGATCGCCGCCTCGACTTCTTCTTCACCGATGTGGCGGGCGCGAATGGCGTCCCATTCGTCGGCGTGGTCGGCAAAATAGCGACGCGCCGCCGCTGCGCGCTCCTCGCGCACCAATTCCAATCGCTCGCGATCGGCAGCCATTGCCGCCGCTTCGGCCGCTGCGCATGGCCAGATATCGAGCAGCGCAGTCACAGCATCCACCCCCGGTCCACTGGCCAGCCGCAGAAACACCCAGCCGCCCTCGCGCTGACGCACCACCAACCCGGCATCGTCCAATATACGGACATGGCGCGACACGCGCGGCTGGCTTTGCTCCAGCACGACCGCCAGCTCGCCAATCGCCAGCTCCATGACCCGCAGCAACGCAACGATGCGCAAGCGCGTCGGGTCGGCAAGCCCGTGAAATAGATGTAATTGGTGACCCATTGGGACCACTATATAAAGATATCTTTATATAGCGTCAATGACAGTGGCAGCGGCGTTTAGCGCAAACTCTCACGTTGCATTCTTTCGCTTCGCCGTGATTTTGCCGCAACCTAAGAATTTGCCGTTGCGCCCGCACGTCCATGCGTTTAGCCAACGCAGCGATGCAGTCGGGAAGCCTCCCGGCGACATCTGTCATACCATGAGAAGAGGGGTGCACCCATATGAAGAAGTCGATCACCATGTCGCTGGTCCTGGCCGCATCGCTCGGTCTCGCCGCTTGCGCCGAAAAGGCTGCTGACGACGCCGCTGCTGGCGCAGAAGCCGCTGCTGAAGGCGCAGAAGCCGCCGCTGAAGGCGCCATGGACGCCGCTGAAGGCGCTGCCGACGCTGCCGCCACCACCGGCGACGCGATGGCCGAAGGCGCGACCGACGCTGCCGCTGCCGCTGGCGAAGCTGCCGACAAGGCTGGCGAAGCCGCCAAGGCTGCTACCGAAGCTGCCGATGCAGCCAAGGGCGCGATGGAAGAAGCCAAGAAGTAAGGCGTCCCTGTTCCCGGCTTTGCCGGAACAGCGGTCGAAACAGAGGGCCGTCTGCGCAAGCAGGCGGCCTTTCTGTTTGCCCAGCGGGCTTGCATGACCCGCTTCATCGCCCTAATTCTTGGTCTCCAGCTCAATCGGGAGAAACCAAATGCGCAAGTTGATGATTGTCTCGCTCGCCGCCGCAGCTTTCAGCCTGACCGCCTGTTCGGAAGCGGCAAAAGAAGAGACCGGCGAAGCCGCCGAAGCCGTGGCCGATGATGCCGCTGCCGGTGCCGAAGCCGCCGGTGATGCAATGGCTGAAGGCGCCGAAGCCGCTGCTGCGGCCGCAGGCGAAGTCGCCGCCGACGCCAAGGATGCCGCCGCTGAAGCCGGTGCTGCCGCCAAGGAAGGCACCGCCAACGCCCTCGACGCAGCCGGTGATGCCGCCAAAGAGGCCGCTGCTGAGGTAAAGAAGTAAGGTCGCGCGCCTTTCCTGAAACAAGGGGCATCGGCGCCGCGCCGGTGCCCCTTTTGCTTTGGCGCAAGGCTCGCTAAACCTGTGGTTATGTTGCGCCTTGCTCCCTTGATCCTGCTGCTCGCTGCATGCGGCGACACCCGCAGCGCACCCGGCCCGGGCGGTGTGACCATTGGCGAGGCCAAAGCACTGGACGACGCCGCCATGATGCTGGAAGAGCGCGGCAAGCTGGAAGCTGAGCCCACTCGCGCGGCGGGGAAATGACCATGGCCGCGCCCATCAACCTCGTCTTTCCAATCTTCCCCAATCTGACCCAGCTGGATTTCATGGGACCGGTGCAGTTCCTGTCGCGCCTACCCGGCGCGGTGGTGCATGTCGCGGCGGCCAGCCTGGATCCGGTGCCGACCGACTGCAATGTCGCGCTCGTCCCGACCACAAGCTTCGCCGATTGCCCGCAGGCCGACATTCTCTGTGTGCCGGGCGGGCATGGCGTGCGCGAGGCTTTGCATGACGGCGCGACCGTGCCATTTATCGCTGTCCAAGCCCCCGGCGCGCGCTGGGTGACGAGCGTGTGCACCGGCGCGTTCCTGTTGGGCGCGGCAGGGCTGCTCAAGGGCAAGCGCGCCACCTGCCACTGGGGCTATACCCAGTTGCTGCCGCTGGTGGGTGCGGAGCATCAGCCGGGCCGCGTTGTCGAGGACGGCAATGTCATCACCGCCGGGGGCGTCACCAGCGGCATCGATTTCGCGCTGACCCTGATCGCGCGCGAAGCGGGCGAGGATGTCGCGCGGATGATCCAGCTGGCGCTGGAGTATGACCCCGCCCCGCCGTTTCCCGGCGGACATCCAGATAGCAGCGGGGCGGAGCGGACCGAAGCGCTCAAGGCGCGAGTCTATACTCAGGCCGCCGCCGACATGGCTAAGGCCCTGATGGGCCGTAGATGAGATTCAGATGAAGATGATGTTGATCGTCGGGGAAAACAGGCGGTGGCCCCGCAGTTCGGGCACGTCCGACAATCTGTCCTGAACCGGCACTAGCGTTTCCAGCGCCATTTCTGCGCCGCTGGGCCGCAACCGCAGCCGCCCGGCCCACAGCGGCAGCTCAAAACTGCCATCGGCGGCTGGCTTGACCTTGTGGCTGACCAGCTGGGTCCGGTTGGACCCGTCGTCGAACCAGTAATCGATGCGCAGTTCCTTTGGCCCGAACTTGGCCAGCGTGGCGACAATGCGAAAGGGGCGACCGAAATCGACCGCCTTTTCGGTGATGCGGACCTGGCTGATGACGCGGTACATGCCGGTCATCGCCGATGCGGCAAAGGGGCTTTTTCCATCATAGCCCTGCGTGCGGAACATCCCGCCTTCGCCATTGGCAAAGATGCAGCGTTCCTTGTTCTTCGACGCCAGCCGCGCGCCCAGATCGCGCAAATCCGCTCCGGGCGAGCACCAGCCGACACCAAAACCCGCCATGGTCACAGCATAGGCGGGCGATCCGGCGGGGATCACCTGCTTGGCCAGCGATCCGCCCGACACCACATCGTCGGTAAACACTCCGGTGCGGACGTAGCGGACCTGCTGCTCGGCAAAATCCTGACCAATGCCTACGCTGTCGGCAATGACCCGCGTCGTCCCGGGGGTCACCGCCCAACCGGCCGCGCCGGCAAACATGTTCGTTTCGATCAGCGGCGGTGGATCGGCGGCGATGGCCGTGGCGGCAGCCATGGTCATGCCCATGGTCAGCAGGAATTTTCTAAACATATGCCCCCGGTTGCAAATCCGATGGCACCATAGTGCTGGGCAGCGCGAGAGGTAAAGGGGCAGAAGGTCGCCTCCTCCCCCCCCCAACACCGCTCGTCCTGAGCTTGTCGAGGGACTGTCCTTCCTTGGCGACTGTTGAAGAAAAGGACAATCCTTCGACAAGCTCAAAACGAGCGGGTGTGACTTGGGGCGGCTGCCATGCAAAAAGGGCCGGGGGATTGCTCCACCGGCCCTTCGCATGATTCCGACCGGTTGGCCGAACGGTACGGATTAGAAATCCATGCCGCCCATGCCGCCCATGCCGCCGCCGCCCATGGGCATCGCCGGCTTGTCTTCGGGCAGTTCCGAAATCGTCGCTTCGGTGGTGATCAAGAGACCAGCAACCGATGCAGCGTTCTGGAGCGCGGTGCGCACGACCTTGGTCGGGTCGATCACGCCGGCCGCCACCAGATTTTCATAGGTGTCGGTTGCTGCGTTGAAGCCTTGCGTCACGTCGCCGACGCGCAGCAGATTGCCGGCCACCACGGCGCCGTCGACGCCCGCGTTGGTTGCAATCTGACGCAGCGGGGTTTCGATCGCCTTGCGGACGATGTCGACACCGCGGGTCTGGTCGTCGTTGGCACCCTTGAGGCCTTCGAGCGCCTTGGTCGCATAGAGCAGCGCGGTGCCGCCGCCGGGGACGATGCCTTCTTCGACCGCAGCGCGGGTCGCGTGCAGCGCGTCGTCGACGCGGTCCTTGCGCTCCTTCACTTCGACTTCCGAAGCGCCGCCGACCTTGATCACGGCCACACCGCCGGCCAGCTTGGCCAGGCGTTCCTGCAGCTTTTCCTTGTCGTAATCGCTGCTGGTGGTTTCGATCTGGGCGCGGATCTGTTCGACGCGGGCCTTGATCTCTTCAGCCGGACCGGCGCCATCGACGATGGTGGTGTTGTCCTTGTCGATGGTGACCTTCTTGGCCTGGCCGAGCATGCCGAGCGTGACCGATTCCAGCTTGATGCCCAGGTCTTCGCTGATCATCTCGCCCTTGGTCAGGATCGCGATGTCCTGCAGCATGGCCTTGCGGCGATCGCCGAAGCCCGGGGCCTTGACGGCGGCGATCTTCAGGCCGCCGCGCAGCTTGTTGACCACCAGGGTGGCCAGGGCCTCGCCTTCGATGTCTTCAGCGATGATCAGCAGCGGACGGCCCGACTGCACCACGGCTTCGAGGATCGGCAGCATCGACTGCAGGTTCGACAGCTTCTTCTCGTGGATCAGGATGTAGGGGTTATCCAGTTCCACGGTCATCTTGTCGGGGTTGGTGATGAAGTAGGGCGACAGGTAGCCGCGGTCGAACTGCATGCCTTCGACGACATCGAGTTCGAATTCGAGGCCCTTGGCTTCCTCGACGGTGATCACGCCTTCCTTGCCGACCTTTTCCATCGCCTCGGCGATCTTCTCACCGACTTCGGTGTCGCCGTTGGCCGAGATCACGCCAACCTGGGCGATTTCGGCGGTGCCGCTGACCGGCTTCGAACGACCCTTCAGGTCTTCGACGACCTTGGTCACGGCAAGGTCGATGCCGCGCTTCAGGTCCATCGGGTTCATGCCGGCAGCAACCGACTTCATGCCTTCGCGGACAATTGCCTGCGCCAGCACGGTGGCGGTGGTGGTGCCGTCGCCCGCGCTGTCATTCGCCTTCGAGGCGACTTCGCGGATCATCTGCGCGCCCATATTTTCGAACTTGTCCTTCAGTTCGATTTCCTTGGCGACGGTGACGCCGTCCTTGGTGATGCGCGGCGCGCCGAACGATTTGTCGATGACGACATTGCGGCCCTTGGGACCCAGCGTCACCTTGACCGCGTCGGCCAGAGTGTCGACGCCGCGCAGGATGCGCTCACGCGCGTCGCGGCCAAATTTTACGTCTTTTGCAGCCATGAGGATGCTCCTTTGATATTGGCAGAAAACTGCCGAACTTCACACAGAATTGAAGATGCGATCGGCTCAGCCAACGATGCCGAGGATGTCGCTTTCCTTCATGATCAACAGCTCTTCGCCATCGACCTTCACTTCGGTGCCCGACCATTTGCCGAACAGGATGCGGTCACCCGATTTGACGTCGAGCGGGGTCACCTTGCCATCATCGGCGCGGGCGCCCGAGCCGACGGCGACGACTTCGCCTTCCTGCGGCTTTTCCTTGGCGGTGTCGGGGATGATGATGCCGCCAGCCGTCTTTTCTTCGGCTTCGATGCGGCGAACCAGCACGCGGTCGTGCAGCGGACGAAATTGCATGGGTTACCCTCCAAAAAATGCAATTGAGAATGGGGTTAGCACTCACGCACGGTGAGTGCCAACAGCTGGCATATGGGTGGGCCATGTGACAGCGTCAAGGCGGGACAAAGGAAAAAATTCACGCCGGGTTCAGGGCCGGCTGTCGGGCGCAAACTTGCCTAAGCGTTTGTGCGTGATAGGCTTCTCCATCCTGCAATGGCGGCGTGCCAGCATGGCCCGAGTCGCAGCAACGGAGGGGAGACGAGCCATGGCCGAAGATTGGGCAATTGACGTCAGGAAATATGCACCGGACGCCGATGACGCGGTCATCAAGGGCATCGTGCGCTATTGCGGCATCGCGCTCACCAAGCGCGATTCCTCGCTCGTATCCTTTACCGATCCCAAGGAAACGGCCCGCGTGCGCAACGGTTATTGCCGCAAGAAACTGGGGCTGACCGATCCCGACGCTGTCATCGACGCCGCCATCATGAAGGTGGGCGAGCGGATGAGCGGCGACACCACGCGCAACCGCGTCACCGTTTATTATCTGCTGGCCGAGGCGTTCGGCAAGCTGGGCGTGTTCACGGCAAAGGCCGCCACGGCCAGCAAGACCACCAAGTCCACCAAAGCCACCAAAGCCACCGAAACCGCCAAGACCACAGCAAGGACGACCAAGGCCGCGGCCCCGGCTGCTTCGCTCGCCGCTGCGACGGCCGTGGGCGCGGCGGGCATGGCAGCCGCGCCTGCTGCTGCGGCAGCCCCACCGCCGCCGGCGGCGAGCACCACACCAATGGCGGCCATGGCCATGCCCAAGGCGGCCGAGCCCGAACCGCGGCGCGCGGCGGCAGCGTTGCCCGGCGACGGCGACAGCGGCGGCTTTCTGGGTTTCGCAGCGGCCGTTGCCGGGGGGCTGGCCGTACTGGTGTTCGGTACCATGCTGCTCGGCAATTATATCGGCTCGCGCGGCGATGCCCCGCCGCCCGCACCGGCCCCGGTGGCCGCCCCACCCGCTCCGGCGCCCGCGCCAGCCGCCCCGGCCATCCCCGATGGTGCCGGGGTGATCGGCGAGACCGTGGACGGCAAGCCCAAAGTTTCGGTCTATTTCGATACTGGCAACGCCGACATCGCCCCCGATTTCGCCGCAGCGGTCGCCCCCATCAAAGCGTGGATCGACGCCAACCCGGGCGACCGGCTGGCCGTTTCGGGCTTCAATGACGCGACCGGCAACGCCGCGCTGAACGCCGAATTGTCCAAGAACCGTGCGCAAGCCGTCGCCGCGGCACTGGAAGCCGAAGGTGTGCCCGCCGACCACATCGACCTCGTCAAACCCGCCGACACCACCGCCACCGACGCCGATATGGCTGAAGCTCGGCGGGTGGAGATTGTGGTGACGGAGGGCGGTTGAGGGCGTTCGTTCGAACATTCTTCGTCATCCCGGACTTGATCCGGGATAACACGTCCTCGTCGCTCGTTATCCCGGACCAAGTCCGGGATGACGATGGCTTGTAATTTTGCCGCACCAATCCAGCGCGTTAAGGAATAATTGGCTGCCGCCGATTAGTGGTGGCTGGTATGGGTGCTGAAACAAAAATCACCTCTCCCAAACTATCGCGTGCAAAGCCCGCGGATGGTCACCAATGGCGCAGCGAGTTGCTAGACGCATTTGCAGATTTGGAGGCCACGCTCGTTGCAAAGTGCCGTGAACTCGGGCTGCTTGTTTCTCCGAAGAGCACATTGGCCCAGAAATTGGGTGCGATTAAGAACATTGACGCGACATGGCCCGATGAAGCCAAATCGGCGATTGAAGGGTGCCTGGCTCTGGTAGAGATGCGCAACGACCTCGTGCATGCCAAACTCCATCTTGTCATGCTTGCCGATGAGGATGGCGGCCCAACATTCCTGTTCCGAAATGTTGCTCTTGCTACCTCTGATGGTCTGAGCGTTTGCCGCATGGTCAACGAAGAGGGATTCAAATCGTTGAGAAAGCAAGTGCGTCAGAGCCGCAACGAAATCATTTTGCTAAAGGCACCAACCCCAGCCGCATCCGAAGCACCCACCGAATAAGCATCAGCACCGCAACGATGCCCAGCCCGACGGCGAGCCCCGTCCAGATGCCGACGCCGCCCCAGCCGGCTTCGAACGCCAGCCAGGCGCCGACGCCGATGCCGATGATCCAATAACCGAACAGCGCGAACAGCATCGGCACGAACGTGTCGTGCAGCCCGCGCAACATGCCCTGTCCCACCACCTGCGCGCCATCGAAAATCTGGAAGAAGGCGGCAACCATCAGGAAGCTGATCGCGAGCGACACCACTTCGGCGTTGGCGGCGACATTGCGGTCGATGAACAACCCCGCGAGCGCGCCGGGGAACAGCCACAGGACCAGTGCCGTTGCGGTCATGAATCCGGTGCCGAGCACAAAGCTGACCCAGCCGGCGCGGCGGATGTGGTCCGCATCCTTCCGCCCATGGCCGATTCCGACGCGCACGGTGGCGGCCTGCGCGAGGCCCATCGGCACCATGAAGGTCAGGCTGGCGATTTGCAGCGCGACGGCGTGCGCCGCGACGGCCTGCACCGAAATCCAGCCCATCAGCATGACGGCGGCGATGAACACCCCGCCTTCCAGCGCCAGGCTGACGCCGATTGGCAGCCCCAATTTAGTGAGCGTGCGGAACCGCGCCCAGTCCGCGCGCCACCAGCGCCCGAACAGGTGATAGCGGCGGAACTGGCGGTCGCGCGACACGACCCAGATCATCAGCGCCAGCATCAGCACGTTGGTCAGCACGCTGCCCAGTCCCGCGCCGACTATGCCGAAAGCGGGCAGGCCCAGCTTGCCAAAGATCAGCACATAGTTGAACACGACATTGCCCAGCACGCCGATGACCCCAATCACCAGCGACCACATCGGCCGTTCGAGCGCGGAGAGGAAATTGCGCAGCGACATGGTCACCAGAAAAATCGGGATCGACCAGAGATAGGCGCGGATATAATCCTGCGCGAGCGCCGCCAGCCGCGCATCCTGACCCAGCAGTTTCAGCACCGCGCCGGTGTTCCACAAGAGCAGCACCAGCGGCACGGTGACCATCGCCACCAGCCATAATGTCTGACGAAACGTGCGGCGAATGTCGCGCACCGAATTGCGGCGTCGCCCAATCTCGCTCGCCATCATCGGCGATCCCGCGTTCACCAGCCCCATGCCGAAAATGGTCAGCAGCATAGCAAGGTTGAACCCCAGCGAGCTCGCCGCCAGCTCCGCCGGTCCAAGCCAGCCCACCATCAGCACGTCGGTCGCGCCGATGCTGGCCATGCTGACGTTGGTGAGGATAATCGGCCAGCCGAGCGCCAGCGTCGCGCGCGCCTCGGCGCGCCACGGGCGGGCGGTCTGGTCGTCAGCCAAGGCAGATGTGCGCAGCATAGCCGTCCTGGTTAGGCGATGTGGGGACGGTCCCGCAATGCCGAAGCGGCGCTTTGCGCTGGCAATGTTACCTTATGGCAACAGCCAGTCAGCGGTCAGCTGCGCTGCGAACACGACGAAAGTAATGGTCAGCCCGGCCGCGAACAGCAGATAGGCGCGGGCGAGATAGCGATATTTGCGCCGTGCCAGCACCAGCCCGTTTTGATAGGTGTCGCGCAGCATCGTTTCGTAGATATCTTCCTCGTTGCGCAGCCGCGCCTTCACCGCATTGATGAACTCATCCTCGTCCATCTGTTCAAAGCGGCCGAAGAACAGGATATTGCTGTGATCCTTGCCGTCGCGGAACACCACTGGCGGCGCTTTTCCGACGCGCGGCAACACCGCCGACACCGCGAGCAGCGCCGAGAGGAAGGAAAAGGTGGCAAGAATTGCGAGCGGCAGCGCCAATGTGCCGCTGCGCGCCTGCCCCACAGCGAGCGTAAAGACGACAAAGGTTGCGCCCATCAGGATCGAGGCCTTTTGGTCGGCCATTTGCGACAATTGCATCGTCAACTGCTGCGTCGTGCGCACCAGATGCACCGCGTTGGGCGGAAAGCTGATGGCTGGTCTGTCGCCTTCAGGTGCTGTCATGCGTGGTCCCCCTGCGGCAGAGATGCCACGCAGGGCGGGTGCGGGCAAGATGCGGCCCCAATCCCGCCGCAAATGCTTGCCATTGGCGCGGCGAAGCGGCAAGCGCGCCGCATAGTATCAACCACCGGGACGCCATCATGAGCGACGCATTGCAAGACCAGATTCATGCCCTGATCACCCCGTTCAACAAAAAGGGCGTCGCGCTGACCGATGCCACCACCTTCGCGGGCGACCTTGAATGGGACAGCCTGACCGTGATGGATTTCGTTGCCGAGGTCGAAGACACGTTCGACATCATCATCAGCATGAACATGCAGGCCGAAATTGAAACCGTCGGCCAGCTGGTGGCGGCGGTGGATAAGCTGCGCGGCTAACAGCTGCGCACCCCGGACTAGATCCGGGGTCCAGGGCTGGCGAAGGGCTGCTCTGGACCCCGGCTTTCGCCGGGGAACAGGAAATTGACATGACCGACCTTTTCTCCAAATTCGACCCCCTCATCGAACAGCGCGCCGCGCTGCTTTCGACCGGGATCACCGACCCGTTCAGCCTGGTGATGGACGAGGTGAAATCGCCCACCCGCGCCATTTGCAACGGGCGCGATACGATTTTGCTGGGCACCTATAATTATATGGGGATGACGTTCGACGATGATGTCATCGCCGCGGGGCAGCAGGCGATGGCCGAATATGGCGCCGGCACGACCGGTAGCCGCGTGCTGAACGGCACCTTCCGCGACCATAAGGGCGTCGAAGAGGCGCTCAAAGAATTTTACGCCATGGACCATGCCATGGTGTTTTCGACCGGCTATCAGGCGAACCTGGGCATCATCTCCACGTTGGCGGGCAAGGGCGACTATGTCATCCTGGATATCGACAGCCACGCCAGCATCTATGACGGGTGCAAGATGGGCGACGCCGAGATTGTCGCCTTCCGTCACAATGACGTCGAGGCGCTGGAAAAGCGGCTGAAACGCCTGCCGCCCGAGGCCGGCAAGCTGGTGGTGCTGGAGGGCGTCTATTCGATGCTGGGCGATGTCGCACCGCTCAAAGAGATGATCCGCGTTTCCAAGGAAAATGGCGCGATGGTGCTGGTCGACGAGGCCCATTCGATGGGGTTTATCGGCGAACATGGTCGCGGCGTCGCCGAGGAACAGGGCGTCAGCGACGATGTCGATTTCATCATCGGCACTTTTTCGAAATCGGTCGGCACCGTTGGCGGATTTTGCGTGTCGAACCACCCCAAGTTCGAGGTGCTTCGATTGGTGTGCCGCCCTTACGTCTTCACCGCCGCACTGCCGCCCAGCGTAATGGCGTCGAGTATCGCGTCGATCAAAAAGCTGATGCATGGGTCGAACAAGCGCGCGCACCTGTGGGAAAACAGCCGCACATTGCACAAGGGCCTCAAGGATTTGGGGTTCAAGCTGGGCACCGATGCACCGCAAAGCGCAATCATCGCCGTTATTATGCCCGATCTGGAACGCGGCGCGATGATGTGGGAGGCGCTGCTGCATGAGGGGCTGTACGTCAATCTGGCGCGCCCGCCCGCGACCCCGGCAGGGATGACATTACTGCGCTGTTCGCTCTGTGCCGAGCACAGCGCCGACGAAGTGCGCGAAATATTGACGCGCTTCGAACGGGCCGGCCGGAAAATCGGCATCATCGGCTGATGCTTGGCCGCGCACGCGCGATGCGGTAAACTGTCGCCGTGGATGCATATCAGACCAATGCCGATGCCGGAACGACCGAGGCGCGCTGGCGCTTCTGGGCCACGGTAATCCTGTCGATGGCAATGGCAGGCGCGGTGATCGCGCTGATCCTGTTGCTGGTGCGCGCCAATGCCGATTACACCCGTTCGCTGGAACAGCAGAACCGCAGCATCGACGTGATGACGCTGGCCAAATCGGTCGAAGCGTCGGTGGCGCGCGGCGAGGCAGCACTGGCCCGCTTTGCCGTCGGGCTCGACCGGCAGGATGGCCAGATTTTCCAGCAGCAATTCGGCTTGGCCAAACGCTATCTGGCCAGCCTGCGCCAGCAGGTCCGCGACGACCCCGAACAGCGCGCGCTGGTTATGCAGCTGACCACCACGGTGGAAGAGCGCAACGAGATTTTGGGCACCGTCGCGCTGAGCGCCAATTACCGGCAGGAATTGGCGTCGATATCCAAATATTATGCCGCCGCACCCGAGATCCGCCGTGCGCTGCCCGAAAAACTGTTGACCGCCATCATTGCCAATGAACGCGAACGACTGGCCGAACGGACTGCGCTGGCCAATCGTGACCGCGTCCAGCTCAACCAAGTCATTATGTTTTTCACATTGTTGGGTGCGGCGGCCGCCATCGGCGGCACGGTGGCGGCCAGCATGGTGCTGCGCGCGCGCAGCGACCGCCGTCTGGCCGAGCGCGAAAGCGCGGCCGACAATGAACGCGCCGCGCTGTTGGAACGCGCGGTTGACGAACGCACGCGTGAGCTGGCCGCAGCCAACCAGGCGCTGCGCCACGAGATCGAGGAACGCACCGCGACCGAGGCCAAGCTGCGTCAGGCCCAGAAAATGGAGGCCGTGGGCCAACTGACCGGGGGCATCGCGCATGATTTCAACAATATGCTGGCCGTGGTCGTCGGCGGCATCGAACTGGCGCAGCGCTGGTTGACCGACGCGCCCGACAAAGCGGCGCGGCACATGGCGAGCGCGCTCGACGGTGCGGCGCGCGCCTCGGACCTCACCCGGCGCCTGTTGACCTTTGCCCGCGCCGAGCCGACCCGGCCCGAGATTTTGGCGATTGACGAGGTGATTGGCGGCTTTTCCGATCTGATCGCCCGCACCATCGGCGACCGGATTGCACTGACGCTGAACCTCGGTTGCGGCCAGTCCGGCGCGCGGATCGACCGGTTGCAGTTCGAAAATGCCCTGCTCAATCTGGCCGTGAACGCGCGCGACGCGATGGAGGGCCATGGACGGCTGGAGATCGCCACGGCGCGTTTTGCCTGTCCCGGGACGGGCGACATCCAACTGCGCCTGACCGTCATCGACAGTGGGTGCGGGATGACGCCTGAAGTGCTCGACCGGGTGTTCGACCCCTTTTTCACCACCAAGAGCGCGGGGCGCGGCACCGGGCTGGGGATGAGCCAGGTTTTTGCCTTTGTGCGCACTTCGGGCGGCGACATCGAAGTGGAATCGACCCCCGGCACCGGAACCAGCGTGACCGTGTCGTTGCCGATGGCGGTGCACGATGTCACCACCCTTAGCGCTGATCAGGGCGAGGTGCAGCTGGCCCTGCCCTCAATTGGCGACAGCATGACCATTTTGGTGGTCGAGGATGATCCCCGTGTGCTGGTCGCAACGGTTGAAGCGGTGACCGAGCTGGGCCACCGCCCAATTGCCTGTTCGGACCCGCGCGAGGCGGCGGTCATCATGGAGCGCAGCGGGCCATTTGACCTAATCCTGTCCGATGTGCTGATGCCCGAAATGACGGGTCCCGAAATGGTCGAACAATTGGCCATGCGCTGGCCCGACATTGCGGTGCTGTTCGTCACCGGCTTTGTCGGCGAGGCAGGTGAACTGCCGAGCTTTGGTGACCATCCGGTGCTGCGCAAACCCTATACGCTGGCGGCACTGGAAAGCGCGATTCAAGACGCCGCGCGGCGCCCGGTGCCGGCGGACTAGAGCCTGTCCTGATGAGATTGAGGCACCGTGATTGCCGCAAGGCGGCGGGCCCCTTTTGGCCGATCACGGCGTCGCGAGCCAGAATCCTTTGGGGTCCCTATGCTTCGGCATGGCTCCCTCCTCGCTCCTTGTGCTCGGCCAAAATCGGCTCCGTCACGAGGCCTCAATCTCAGCAGGACAGGCTCTAGCGAATAGCCCCGCGCCACATCAGGCGCGGGACCAGCACCAGCGCGGCGGCGAGCGGCCAGCGGCGCATCCACGGGCTGATGACAATGTCGGCACCAGCGTGGCGATTGATCTTCCACGCCAGATAATCAATTCCGCCTGCATAGGTGAAGGCGGCCTTTATAAGGCGGATCACGCTCAACGCTTTGCCTTCGATCCGCCGCCGCCGCCATTGCCACCGCACACGCGCACCTATTGCCGGCTGCCAGCTCCATGCCACGACCTCGGCCGGCGGGCCGAAACGCGCATAGCGCGCCGGATCGGCGTCCACGACCGACGTCGCCCGGCCACTGCGTTCGGATCGAAGTTCGGCAGTATAGGTCATCGCATAGCCCCGCCGCCAATGGCGCAGCGGGTCGCCATCGCGGCCTTTCCCGGGGTTTGACACTTCTGGATCTAGGCCGGCAACCGACCACAACAATGTCGGCGCGGCCCGCGAAATCGCGGCGACGGCGTGGTCGCGCGCAGCATCGTTGGCTGCCCAGACCAGACGACTCGGCTGTGAAAAGCGTGCCCATACCGACACATTGCGCGTCTCCGGCCCATTGAGCCGGTGAAAATCGGTCTCGCTCAGCACCGCATATTTGGCAATCAGCCCGTCATGTTCGAACGGAAATACATTAGGCGGGATCAACCGGTTCGCGACCGCGAGCCAGCCGCGCGAATAGGCGGAGCGATAATCGGCAACGATCAGGTAAAAATCGAGCATTAATCCATCAAGCTGTGCCTCGCGCAGGCAGCTGCCATAAAAAAGGACCGCACGCGCACCGGGGTGCTGCGCGGCAATGGCGGCGGCCATGGCGCTGACCCGCGCATCGACCGGCTCGGCCAGCTCGGCCGCGACCAGCCGCGCCAAGTCGCTGTCCATTGCCATGCTGCTGGTTCAGGCGGCGAGGTGCAGAAAACGCACCGGCGGGGTCGAGGTGAGAATGATGGGCAACCCGTGCCGTGCCTCGAAAATCTCGCCATCAAGGATGACGTTCGACCGTTCGCCCTCGATGCGGATTTCATCGCCATGTTCAAGGTGAACGCCGTTCACCGGCTGCTTGCCGAGCGTGCCGCGCCATGTCGAGGTCATCAGCCGGATCATCGCACCAAAGCTGCGATCGACCGCAAGCAGGCGCATGCTGCCAACGGGCAACTTGCCATCACCGGTGCGCACGCTGAGCAGCAGTTTTTCCAATGTGGTGACGATCAAGACCGAGAAGCGGCCCTGCAGCTGGCCATGCCGGACCAGCGACACGCTGAGCGGCGACGGCTTGGGCGGCAAACGCCCGCCGCCCAGCCCGAACAACATCGCAAACAACCCGAGCAACGCAGCGAGCACATGCGACAAACCATTGGGCAGCCCCAGCGGATAAATTTTGTGGCGGCAATAAAGCATCACGTCGGCCAGATAGGCCCCGCCCAGAAACATGCCCAGCACCGGACGCCCCGACCCCGATGATAGCGCGATCAACTGGCGCTGGATGACATGGCTTTCGAGGTCGCACGAAGCCAGGTCGACCACCCGCTGCAACGCCCGCAGCGGATCGCCCTCTGCCCCCAGATCGAGCGCGATCAAATTGGTCTTGCCGTTGGGCAGCACCGCGACCGGAGGCGGCGAGCCGCCGAAATAACCGCCCGAGTGCAGCTCGGTCAGCGCCGCCTGCACCGTGCCGTCGCCGCCATTGATGGCAATGACGCGCGGGGCAACCAGCGCGATGGTGCGCATCGCTTCGGCAATCTGGGCGACATCCTCCACCTCATAATGAAAGATTTCGGGATGATCCGCGCAAAATTGGCGCACCTGCGGCAACAGCGACCGGTTGCCGGTCGATCGCGGGTTGGACAGGAGCGCGACGCGGGCCATCGCGGCTTAGCTCACCGGATCAAACGAAAGGCCGTTGACATAATTCAGCGTCACCGGAACGCGGCGCGTGGTGGTGCCAACGGCGAAACTGGTCTTGGCCAGCGCCGGTTTGCGTTTGAACACAAAATCCGAAATCGACACGTCGGGGTTGCCGGACAGGCCGCCGCCATCGCTGCGGTCTGACTTGCCGTTGCCGTTGAGGTCATGGCGCACCGAGACGACGTAGCTGCCGGGTTTATTCACCGGCAGGCATACCCGCATCGTCCCCGATTTGCTGACCGGCAGTTCGACGCGTTCCAGCCACTGGCGCTTTTCCAGATAGGTTTTGGGGTTGGCGGCATAAATCTGCACGCGCAGCGTGCCCGACCGCGCTTTAAATCCAGCGACTTCGACCAGCACGGCGGTGGCATTGGCGTCGCAGCGCGCTGCTGCCGGGCCAAGGGTGGCGGCCTGCGCGGCCAGCGGCACCGCGAGCGCGCCCGCGCTCAGCAGCCCCAGCAATGCGGCAGGTGTAAAATTCGACATGACCAATTCACTCCAAGAGGATATAGCCCGCTCCAGCAAAGTGCCGGATTGGGCCGACTATGCCCCGAATTGGCAGATCGTCTTTGTTTGCGGCCAAATCATGGTGATGGGGCGTCGGAAAGTTGAACGTCATTCCTGCAATTGACCGCTACATCGCCAAGCTGATCTTTCTGCCCATGGTCGGGACGCTGGTGCTTTCCGCGATGCTGCTGGTGCTCGACAAGATGCTGCGATTGTTCGATTTTGTGGCGTCTGAGGGCGGCCCGGTCAGCGTCGTGTGGCGGATGCTCGCCAATCTGATCCCCGAATATCTCTCGCTCGGTATCCCGATCGGGTTGATGCTGGGCATTTTGCTGGCGTTTCGCAGGCTGGCGACGTCGAGCGAGCTCGACGTGCTGCGCGGCGTGGGGATGAGCTTTGGACGGCTGCTGCGCGTGCCCTTTGCCTTTGCCATTGCCCTGGCCTTTGTGAATCTTGCTATTGTCGGCTTTGTCCAGCCCTATGCCCGCTATGCCTATGAAGGGCTGCGCTTCGAGCTGCGGTCGGGGGCTTTAGGCGCGTCGATCAAGGTCGGCGAGTTCACCAATTTAGGTGACCGGCTGACCCTGCGGGTCGAGGAAAGCAGCGACGAGGGCCGCAATTTGTCGGGCATTTTCGTGCGCGGGACCAATCCCGACGGCCAGATGGTGTCGGCAACGGCGGCGCGCGGGCAGTTTCTGGCCACCGACGATCCCGACACCATCATCCTGCGGTTGACGCGCGGCACTTTGGTGCATGAATCGCCCAAATTCGACAGTCCCCGCGTGTTGACCTTTGACAACCACGACCTGCCCATCCCGCTGCCCAAAATCGAGGCATTCCGCATGCGCGGCGATGCCGACCGCGAACGCACCATCCCCGAGCTGCTCAAAGTCGGCAATGATGGTGCCGAATCGCTGGCAACGCGGCTCGAAAGCCGGGCCAATTTCCATTTCCGTATCGTCGAGGTGGTGTCGATGCTGCTGATTCCGCTGATGGCGGTGGCGCTGGCTATCCCGCCCAAGCGATCAACCTCGGCGCTCGGCGTATTTCTGTCGATCATCATTCTGGTGACCCAGCACAAGATCAACGAATATGCCGAGGCACTCGGCGCGCGCGGAGCGGTGGATCCCCTGATCGCCCTGTGGGTGCCGTTCCTGCTGTTCGCGGCACTCGCGATCTGGATGTATTATACCGTCGCGCACGTTCCCGGGGGCCAACCCATTGGCGCGCTCGAGCGCTTTGCCGGCAAGGCCAGCGCGCAGGTCCGCAAGCTCGTCGCGCTGTTCAATCGCCAAGTTGCGGCGCCATGATCCAGCAGCTGCGTTTTTTCCCGTCGCGCCGCATGGCAATCTATGTCGGCAAGATGTTTCTGGTGCGCAGCTTTGCGATCCTGATCGCGCTGGTGCTGGTGCTGATGACGCTCGACCTGTTGGGCGAGAGCGGCAAGATTCTGGCCGTCGCGGGCAATGGCGAGGCCGAGGTGTGGCGCTATGTCGGGCTGCGCCTGCCCCAGATTGTCGCGCGGTTCCTGCCCTTTTCGGTACTGCTGGGCACGATCCTCACCCTCATCACCCTGAACCAGAATAGCGAGGTGGTGGCGATGAAAGCCGCGGGCATGTCGGCGCATCAGGTGCTCGCCCCCCTGTTTCTGGCGGCGTTGCTCGTCGCCGCGATCAGCTTTACCTTCAACGAGCGGATTGTGGCGCGCGCCAATGCCGCGCTCAGTGCCTGGCAAAAGATTGAATATGCCGAAATTCCCACCGACAGCGGCCTGCGCACCAATGTCTGGGCGCGGCAGGGTGATGACCTGATCAATGCGCGCACGGTCGCGGGACGCGGGGCCAACACGGTGCTGACCGGCGTCGCCATTTATGAACGCAGCCGCGGCGCGCTGACCTCAGTCCTGCGCGCACCGCGCGCCACCGTGACGCAGGATGGTTGGCAGCTGACCGACGCGAGCCGTTTTCATGTCCGGTCGGGCAATGTCCTGCCCATCGGCACCATCACCGCCGCGCGCGGGGTGCGGCCCGACCAGTTCACGCTGGCCAATGTCGATGGCGACGCCCTGCCCTTTTGGCAATTGCGCATCGCCATCGCCGACCTGAAAGCCGCCGGCCGCCCCACGGGTGCGCTGGAGGCGATTTTGTGGCACAAGATATCGGGGCCGCTGTCGTCCATCCTGATGCCGCTGCTCGGCGCGGTCGCGGCGTTCGGCCTGGCGCGCTCGGGAAAATTGTTCGTGCGCGCTATCATCGGCATGGCGCTGGGCTTTGCCTATTTCGTTGCCGACAATTTTGCCCTCGCGATGGGCGATCTGGGGGCTTACACGCCGTTTTTGGCGGCGTGGGGACCGTTCCTGTTGTTCCTGCTGATCGGCGAGATGATCCTGATCCGCACCGAGGAGTGACGGTCAGGCGCGCACCGACCCCGCCACCAGCCGCGTCACCAGCCCTGGCAACCCCCGATAATTGGCCTTGTGGTATTGCGAATCGACGGGCAGCGCCGCAGCGAGCCGCCGGTGCGCCTCGGCCAGATTATGATAAGGCACGCCTGGCAGCAAATGGTGGATGGCGTGGTAGCGCAGTCCCACCGGCGCCCATAGCTCGGGCAGCAGACCCGGCGGCGGCACATTGACGCTGTCGAGGAACTGCGCCGTCACGGTCAGTACCGAGCCGTCATTTTCCCACAGGTGCGCGACCAGAGTGCGGATCTGGTTGAGCACCAGCGCCGCCGACACAATGCCAAGGAAAATCAGCACCGCGCGGAGCGGCAATAGGCCGCTCGCAGTCCCGGCGATCAGCGTGATCGCCCAGAGGCATGCGCCGGCCTCTTGCCACGCCCAGTTGCGGCGCAGCTCGCCTTCGGGTGGCTTACGGCGAAATAGGGGATTGATGACCAAGCCCGAATAACGCGCGACGACCATCTGGCGCAGCGGCGGAATGAGCAGCGACAAGGGCGTGAGCACCCCGTAGCGCAGCAACAGCGCGAGCGGCGCAAAGGCGGCGGCGACCACAAACAGCGGCACCGTCCACGGCTTCATCAGCGCGAGCGGCAGATACTCTGGATCCTCCACGGTGCCATATTTGGTGCGATTGTGGTGCAGGCTATGAATGCCTTCGTACATGAAACTGGGCGCCAACATCGGCACGCCGACGAGGATATTCCAAACCAGCCGGAACCCCGGCACCGCACCGGGGCGGATATGCGTAATCTCGTGAATGAAGCTGCCCGCACGATAGAGCGCGAGCACCGCGATGAGTGCGCCCGCGAGGGCCAGCCACAATGGTTGGGCCAATATGGCGATGGCCACACCGGCATAACCAAGCAGCGCCGAGGCCAGAAAATCGGCGTAATAAAGGCGCGGATTGGCGGTGGTCAGGTCGCGCGTCAGTTCGGACGCGGCGCGGATCATCGCCATGTCGTCCTTGATCGCTGCCTTCGCAATCGGCGCAGCGCTGGGCTCGGGCGTGGTTTCGCGGGCAAGACTGGTCATCAACATGCCGCGCTCTTCACCAGAATATTGGGGCAGGAACATGGCACAAAGCCGCTCGCATCCGCGCACAACTTGGCATAATGGCGATGACAGTCATTGAATTTGCCGCTTCTGGAAAGCCTGCATGCACGAACCCGTCACCATCGTTCCGGTCAAAAACGCAAGCGACCGGCGCGAATTTGTCGATCTGGCGTTCCGGCTCAACCGCGGCGATCCAGCCTGGGTACCGCCCCTCAAAAGCGAGGTTCACGCCCTGCTGAACCCACGCAAAAATCCCTGGTTCGGCCACGCCGAGGCGCAATTGTTCCTTGCCCGGCGGGGCGAGCGCACCGTTGGGCGGATTTCGGCGCATATCGACCGGCTGGCGCTCCAGCAGCCGCCTGAACAGGGCATGGGCCCCGGCACCGGCTTCTGGGGCTTTCTGGAGGTCGAGGATGGCGAGGTTGCCGCCGCGCTGCTGGCAGCCGCCGAAAACTGGCTGCTGACCAAGGGCATGACGCGCGCGGTGGGGCCAATCAGCTTTGCCATGTGGGACGAGCCCGGCTTGCTGGTGAGCGGACATGACGTGCCGCCCACGGTAATGATGGGGCACAATAGCCCGCTGTATGCGGCGTGGGTCGAGGCAGCAGGCTATGCCGGGGTGCAGGATTTGCACAATTACGCGCTGCGCATCGATGCAGGCCTGCCCGAACTGACCAACCGCATTGTCGCGATGGGGGAGAAAAATCCCAAAATCCGTATCCGCCGCGTCGACAAAACCCGTTTTGACCAAGAGGCCGCGCTGATCCTGGGCATCCTTAACGATGCGTGGAGCGACAATTGGGGCTTTGTGCCCTTTACCGACGCGGAGGTCGCCTATGCAGGCAAGAAGCTGAAACCCATCGTGTTCGAGGATCTGATCATGATCGCCGAGCTGGAAGGGCGGCCTGTTGCGTTCATGATGACATTGCCGGACCTCAACGAAAAATTGAAGGATTTCGACGGCGCGCTGTTCCCCTTCAACTGGGCACGGCTATTGTGGTGGCTGCGGAGACCCAAAGTCAAAACGATGCGCGTGCCTTTGATGGGCGTAATCAAGGAGCTGCAGTCAAGCCGCATCGCCGGGCAACTTGCCTTCATGATGATCGAATTTATCCGCCGCGAGGCAGTTGCCCGCTATGGCGCGACCCATGGCGATTTTGGCTGGGTGCTGGCATCCAACAGCGCGATGGGATCGGTCGGCGAGGCGGTGGGCGGCCATGTCGCCAAAGTTTACCGCATCTACGAGAAGAAACTCTAGCCCCCGCCATGTGCCGCGCCCTCATCTATCTTGGCGAGCCGGTGCTGATCGACGATTTGCTGTTCAAACCCGACAGCAGCCTGGTCAACCAGGCCTATATGCCCAAGATGCTGCACATGCTGAACCTTGCCGGGTTCGGGATGATAGCGTGGGATGCGCGCAGCCATGCGCCGGATGAGCCATGGCGATATCGCTCGCCGTCCTTACCGATTTTCGACGGGAATCTGAAATCGCTGGCGGCCAAGGCGCGCGCCGAATGTGTCCTCGCGCATGTGCGCGGCGTTGCCTATTCGACGGCGGTTCAGGTCAGCGAGCAGAATACCCATCCGTTCCGCTTTCCCGGTGCGGCGGTGGCGATGGCACACAATGGCGATATTTATCGCATCGGCGAGATGAAGCGCGCGCTGGTGGAGCGCATCAAGCCGGAGCTGGTGGCCCAGATCGCCGGATCGACCGACAGCGAGTGGGTTTATGCGCTGCTCTTGTCGCAGCTGCCCGATTGGCGCGTGGAACCCGATGGCGACACGCTGGTTGCCGCGGTGCAGACGACGGTCGACATTTTGGCCGAGCTGCGCGCGGCGCACGGCATATCCATCTCCTCCTCTTGCAACCTGTTCATTACCACCGGGCGGCAAGTATTGGGGCTGCGCCATTGCTTCGATTTCGGCCGCTATCGCACCGGACACCCCGACCAGTTGCACGAAGCGAACCTCAACTTCCTGTCGATGTGGTTCACCACCGGGCGCGATTATGGGCTACACGACGGCGAGTGGCAGATGATTGGGGGCGAGCAAGCGCCGCGCGCAATCATGATTGCTTCGGAGCCGTTGTCGTCAAACAGCGCGGCGTGGTTGCCGGTCCCCGAATATGGGATGGTGCATGCCTGGCTGGAGGGTGAAACGCCGCGCTTTCGCGTGCTACCGCTACACCTCTGACGCAGCCGCGCGCCGCATCGCCGCGATGCGTGCCTCGACCCCGTCGAGCGCGTCGAGGCTGATGACCAGATCGGCATTGACCTGCGCGCCAAGCGCCATAGCGAGCGCATCATCGCGTGCCAGCAACGCGCGCAGGGCAGCGCCGTCCCAGCCGATGAGCAGGCTGGCTTCGGTGGCGGTCAATGCGCCGCCGGGTGCACCACCCGCCAAGTGCATGGCAACGCCGCCAAGCCGACCCGGTCCAACCACTTCGAGTTGGAAATCACCGCCCGGCAGCGGTAAATCGCTGCGCAGCGCGCCGCGCGCGACCAGCCAGACGCTGTTGCGGTCCAGCCGATCGCCACGCGCGACGTGTTGGGTCCGCCCGGATGCCAGCAACACGGCGCGCTGCTGCGCATCAAGCGCGGCACCAAGCGGCATTTTGGCCATGAAACCCGCAGGATCGAACGCGGCTTCGGCGGAGGCACAAGGCTGACGCGGCGCACGGCGGGGCGTAAAGCTATTCGGCAGCGCCGCCAGCGTTGCGGCAATATCGCCCGTCTTGGCCAGCACCCGCGCTGCCAGTTCGGCCCCCAAGGCGCGCTGCATCGCCAGCGAAGCGGGTCGCAGCTGGGCCAATGCCGCGCGGAACGCTTGGGCGGGCAGAAACAAGGTTTCGACCGGCCCATCGGCGAGCACGGTCGCATGGCGGACGCCTCCGCGCCCCACCAGCGCCATTTCACCCACCAAGCTGCCTGCCTCCAGCCGCGCGGTGTCGGCAAAGCCGCCGCCGGGCAGCCGTCGCCCAACGCGCACGATACCGCTGCTGACGATATGCAGCCCATCGCCCCGGTCATTCTGGACCATCAACGCTTCACCAGCGGTGTAGCGACGCGGCTCCATCACCGCCACCAGCGCAGCACAGTCATCGTCAGTTAAACCAGCGAACAGCGGCACCCCGGCCAGCGCATCCGCGGCGACGCTCACCGCAGCGTGATCCACGTCGGCGCGTGATCGCTCGCCTTTTCGCGGGCGCGGTGATCCTTGTCGACGCCGGCATCGATTAGCCGATCAGCCAGCGCGGGCGACAGTAGCAGGTGGTCGATGCGGAACCCATGGTCGCGCTGCCATGCGCCCGCCTGATAATCCCAATAGGTCCACACATGCCCGGCCGGGTTACGGCTGCGCAAGGCATCGGTCCACCCGTCGCCAAGCAGCCGGAAATAGGCGTCGCGCGATTCAGGCTGCATCAGCGCATCCATCGCCATCGCGCGGGTATCCCAGACATCATCATCGTGCGGGATGACGTTATAATCCCCCGCCAGCACGGCGGGCACTTCGTCGGCCCAGATTGCCGCCGCACGCGCGCGCAGCCGCTGCATCCAGGCCAGTTTATAATCGAACTTCGGTCCCGGTTGGGGGTTGCCATTGGGCAGGTAGATGCTGGCAACGCGGATGCCGTGGACATTGGCTTCGAGATAGCGGCTTTGCTCGTCATCGGGATCGCCGGGCAGGCCCTGCATCACCAGTTCGGGCTGGGCATCTTTCGCCAAAATGGCAACGCCGTTAAAGCCCTTTTGCCCGTGATAGAGCGCGCCATAGCCGAGCGCCTCGATCTCGCCGCGCGGGATGGTGTCGTCGCTGGACTTTAGTTCTTGCAGACAGGCGATGTCGGGGCGCGTTTCATCCAGCCATTCGATGAGGCGCGGGAGGCGCGCCTTGATGCCGTTGATGTTAAAGGTGGCGATACGCACGCGGGCGGATCAGACCGAGAAACTGGCGCCGCAGCCGCAGCCCGAGGCGGCGTTGGGATTGCTGACCTGAAACGCCGCGCCGCCGAGCGAGGAGACGAAATCGACGGTACAGCCGCGCACCAGATCAAGGCTGATTTCATCGACCACCAGCTGAACGCCATCGGTTTCGGTGACCAGATCGTCGCTGGCCACCGCATCGGCGAGTTCGAAGCGATAGGTAAAGCCCGAACAGCCGCCACCGTCGACCGCAAGGCGCAGCATCGCGGGCACGCCGCCCTTACGCTCGGCAATCCAGCGCACGCGCGCAGCGGCGGCGGGGGTCAGCTTGAGTTCGGCGGCGGGGACGGACAGGGTATCGGCCATGGCATCAAGATAGGCGGCGCGACCGCAAATGAAAAGGGCAGCCGCAGCTGCCCCGTTCGTCATCGCTAGCAAGCGCGGCCTATTCGGGCCCGCCCATTGCCACCTGGGCATCGGCATCGGCCAGTGCGGCAAGTGCAGCCTCACCCGATTCCACAAACGGAATGGGATTGACCGGCGTGCCGGCAATCCGGACTTCATAGTGGAGGTGGTTGCCCGTCGAACGGCCAGTCGAGCCCACATAGCCCAATATGTCGCCCTTTCTCACGCGCTGGCCGGCGGCGACGACGAACGACGACATATGGCCATAGCGGGTCTGGATATTGTTGCCATGCTCAACCTCGACATACAGGCCGTAGCCGCCAAGGCGCTGGGCGCGGCCGACAATGCCGTCGGCAGTCGCGTAAATGGGGGTGCCGTGCGGGGCAGGAATATCGATACCATTATGGCGCGCTAGGCGGCCGGTAACCGGATGCACGCGCATGCCATAGCCCGACGACAGCTTCATCGCGTCGATGGGCTTACGCGATGGCACCGCAACATTGCTGGTGCCGGTCATGCCGGTGTCGAGCTGACGCCAGGCGCGAAAGATTGAGCGGGCCTCATAATCGGCGCGAATTGCGGCGGCGTCGGCCGCGGCCTGATTGGCAAATTCTTGTTCGGGGGCATCGACGCTGATGTCGCCAGCATCGGCAGCGTAAGCGACCGGGAGGTTGGTACCGATGAACAATGCGGCGATGGCAAAAAGCGCGCCGCGGACCGGTTTTACAAACGCTGAAATTTTCACTCTATGCGACCCCGTCACTTTGCGGCTGTCCCGGGTTCTCTGTCACCCGATCACGGCCTTTAGTGGCTGAAGCTGGATTTTTCCCAACACCTGAAAGCGTGTGTGCGGGCAGGAGGGTTAACAAGCAACATGGGTGTAAATAAGATGCGTTGAACCGGCATCGGGGCACGGTGAGTCGTTGAACCGCAGATGAACGAAGTGCCAAACAGCCGGTTTTTCGCCACTTACAACGCTTCGCCGCCGATGAATCCCCGTTTGTCGCAGTGGACCATCAAAGGGCCTTGAGCGCTTCCAGCACCGCTTCGGCGTGCCCCTTAACCTTTACGCCGCGCCATTCAGCGGCCAGCCGTCCATCCGCCCCGAAGAGGAAGGTCGAGCGTTCAATGCCCATATAGCTGCGCCCATACATCGACTTTTCGACCCAAGTGCCAAAAGCCGCGCAAGTTTGCTCATCGGCATCGGCGGCAAGACGCACCGTCAGGCCATATTTGTCGCGGAACTTGCACAGCTTGGCCGGTGTGTCGCGCGACACCGCAATCACCTGCGCCCCATGCGCCGCAAATTCATCGGCGAGCCGCGTGAAATCCTGTGCCTCGGTCGTGCAGCCGGGCGTGTCGGCCTTGGGATAGAAATAGACCACGAACGGTTTGCCGACGAGCCCAGCCAGCGGCAGCGGCGCTCCATCGGCGTCGAGCGGGGTCACGGCCGGCACGGGGTCACCAACTTTGATCGTCATTGTTCTGCATCCTTCTTCGCGAATCGTCCCCACCAGTCCGCCACCTGTTGCCGCGCCCTATCGTGCGCTGCAAGCAGCTCAGCCCACCCATCCAGCCCGCACCCCCGCGCCACCATCAACCGCCCCGCATCGGTGGGCGGTTCGCCTTCGGGGGCGGCAAGGCGCAGCAGGATGAGCATGCGGGTCAGCAACGATTCAGCCGCGACGATCTGCGGCGTGACCACCCCCGTGGCCGCCAGCGCGGCGAGCGCGGGACCGATGGCGGGGTTCAGCCCCTGCCCCGACTGCAGCTGTGTCACCTGCAGCGCAAATTCCAGATCAATCAGGCCGCCCAATCCTGCTTTCACATCAAGCGGGCCTTTGGCGGGTTTGTGCGCCGCCATTTTGGCGCGCATCGCCGCCGCCTCGCGCTGCAATGTCGCCGGATCATGCGGACGCCGATGCAATTCCGCCAAGATTCCATTGAGCGCCGCCCGCGCCATGGCCCTGCCATAAACGGGCCTGGCGCGCAGCAGCGCCATATGTTCCCACACCCAGGCGTCCTGTTGCTGGTAGCGGGCGAAACTGTCGATCGATACCACCAACGGGCCCTGATCGCCCGAAGGACGCAGCCGCGTGTCGACATCATAAAGCTTGCCCGCCGCCGTCGGCACGGACAGTGCGGCGGTCAACCGCTGTGCCAGCCGATTGTAATATTGCGTCGCGCCCAGCGGGCGCGAACCATCGGACTCCGCCAGATGATCGCCGGTGAACAGGTAAATCAGGTCAAGGTCAGACGCGTGGGTCAGCATGCCGCCGCCGAACCGGCCGAGCGCCAATATCACCAGTTCGCTGCCGGGAACCTGCCCGTGCGCACGCCGGAATTCCGCTATGGTCGCGTCTGCCAAAATCGTCAGCGCGGCTTCGGCGAGTGCGGCGTAGCCAGCCCCCACCAGCAAGGGATCGCGCGTCCCTTCGACCAGCTGCACGCCATAGGCAAAGCGCAGCTCACCCACGCGGTCGCGTACCGCATCGAGCAGCGCTTCATATTCCAGCGTGGCCAGCTGCCCACGCCATTCGGCGATCAGTTCGTCCGCACTGGCGGGCGGATCGAAGGCGCGCGTATCGATCAGCCCTTCAATCAGGCTGGCCCGCGTGCCAAGCGCGTCGGCAAGCGTCGGTGCCAGCACCAGCGTGCGCGTCAACACACGGGCAAGCTGCGGTTCAGCGGCCAGCAGGTGGAAGAAATTGATCGCACTGGGCAAGCCAGCAATCATCCGATCGAACCGCGTCAGCGCGGCTTCAGGATCAGGTGCGGCGGCAAAGGCCGCGATCAGTTGGGGCAGCATTTTTTCCAATGCCGCTAGCGCCGCCGCGCTGCGCAGCACCCGCAGCGACCCGCTGCGCCATTCGGCAATCCGCGCTAGGGCAGCAGAAACGGGTGAAAACCCCGTCGCCGCAACCGCATCGGCCAGTGCGTCGGGGTCGCGCGGCCAGCCGGTCGCCGCCCCGCGCTGCGCAACCAACTGGTCGTACACCCCCGCCACGTCGGTCACCGCCGGTTGAAGCAGCGCCAAGAGGGCAGCGCCGTCGGTCAACCCATCAAGCCGCGCCACGGCGGCAAGTGCTCCTCCGCTGCTCGGTAGGCTGTGTGTTTGTTGGTCCTCGACCATCTGCAAACGGTGCTCGATCCGGCGCAGCAGCCGGTAATGATCGGTCAGCCGCGCCGCGACGTCGGCTTCGATCCGTCCGGCCGCTGCCAGCGCCGCCAGCGCATCCATGGTGGCCGGGGTACGCAGCGCAGCGTCGCGCCCACCATAGATGAGCTGATGCGCCTGCGCGAAAAATTCGATCTCGCGAATGCCGCCGCGCCCGCGTTTCAGGTCAAATCCGGGGCCGAAATCCTGCCCCCCGGCATAATGATCGCGAATACGGTCGGTCATCGAACCAATTTCGCCCAGCTGCCGATAATCAAGCGACTTACGCCAGATAAACGGTTGGATTGCCCGCAAAAAATGCTCGCCCAGCGCGCGATCGCCCGCCGCAACGCGGCTGCGAATAAAGGCCGCCTGTTCCCACGGCAGCGCCTGGCTTTCATAGTAAGATATCGCCGCCTCGACCGGCAGCACGATGGGCGTCACCTCTGGGTGCGGGCGCAGCCGCAGGTCAACGCGCAGGACATGCCCGTCGGCGGTGCGCGCCGAGAGCAGTTCGACCATCCGCCGCGCCACCCGCACCGCCGCTTCGTTCGCATCGTCGCGCGCGCGGTGGGGGAAGTTATCGGGGTCGAAAATCAAGATAGGATCGATGTCGGAGGAATAGTTGAGTTCGCGGCTCCCCAGCTTGCCAAGCGCGATCACCGCCAGCCCGCGCGGCGCTTCGTCCGGCGTCCGTTCGGTGATAGCCTGGTTCAGCGCCAGATCGCAGGCGGTATCGGCAAAGCCCGACAAATGGCGGCAAGTGGCAGCGACATCATGCTCGCCCGCCAGATCGCCGAGTGCGGTCAACAGCGCGTGCCGCCCACGCCATTGGCGCAAAGCGGCGGTCAAATCGCTGCCTGACTGAGGAGGCTCGAGTGCCGTCAGCGCCCGATCGGCACCATCCGCAACAAAGCGCGCGACATCGTCGGGCCAGTCGGCGATCAGGCGCGCCAAAAATGGTGCGTGTGCCTGTGCCCGGGCAAGCGCGCCAAGACGGTCTGGGGCGCGGGCAGCGGCGGGATCTGGTTGCACCATCGTGATACTATCGGCAGCATCGGCGGCGCTGGCAAGTGGACGCGGTTATCGCTAGCGTTGCGATCATGTCCGAACGTCCGCTTCTTGCCCGCCGCGCGCTGCGCCTTGCGCGTGCGCGGGTGCTGTTGGCGCTCGCGGCCGTTGGCCTGATTCCACTGGCGACGCTGGTGCTGCTCGAAAAAGCGATCACCGACCGGATGGCGATGTCGCTGGGCGTCGCAACGGCGGTGGCGTTGGTGGTCATGGCCGCCCTGACATGGTTTGCTGACCGGCACTTGTTGCGACCGATCGGGCGTCTGGTCCGCCATTTGGCCGAAGACCGCCCGCGGGATTTCGCCGAGCCGCCGCCGCGCTGGATGCTAGAAGTCGACAAACGGATGGGCGAGGCTGCCGAGCGTCTGACCGCCGACCGTATCGCGCTGGGCGATGCGCGCGCGTTGCAGGTCAAATTGACGCGGGAAGTGCATCACCGCGTTAAAAACAATCTGCAGGTCATTGCCAGTCTGCTCAACCTGCATCGGCGCGGAGCGGCGACCCCCGATGCACAGGCCGCCTTTCGCACCATTCAGCACCGCGTCGACGCGCTCACCAGCGTTCACCGCCATCTGGTCAGTAGCGGTGACGGGACCGACCGTATCGGCGCGCGCCAATTGGTAGAGGATGTCAGCGCCATTTTCGGCGACCCCGACGGCCTGTCCGACCGGCCGCCGGTGGTCGCCGACGTACCCGCCGACATTGCTTTGATGCAGGATGTCGCCTTGCCGGTCGCCTTCCTGCTGACCGAGCTTATCGAACTCGCCTTGCGCCACGACCCGCGCGCGGTGGTGCGAATTGTGATAGTTCGGCGCGAGGGGCAGCAGGTAGCGCTGAGCCTTTACAGCCCAATTTTTGCTGATCCGGCGTGCGATGCTGCCCTCACCGAGGGCTATCTGGTGCGCGTGCTGGCGGGATTGTCGCGCCAGTTGCGCACCGAATTGGTGCGTGGTGACAACCGAACAGAATTTACGCTGGCACTGGCAGCGGGGTAACCCTGAATTCTCGTCGTCCCGGTTCAAGCCCGCGACGATGATGATGTGGATTGGTACCGTGCCCCAAAATCGGCCTGAAAAGCCGCGAAGCGGCCTGCCGCAATCGCATTACGCATGCCCGCCATCAGCGCCTGATAGAAATGCAGATTATGCTGGGTCATCAGCATCGCCCCCAGCATCTCACCCGAGCGGACGAGATGATGGAGATAGGCGCGGCTCCAGGTCGTGCACACCGGGCAATCGCAGCGCTCGTCGAGCGCTCCCTGATCCTCGGCATGTTTGGCGTTGCGGATGTTGACGGGGCCGTCCCAGGTAAAGGCCTGGCCATTGCGGCCCGAGCGCGTCGGCAGCACACAGTCGAACATATCGACCCCGCGCGCGACCGCGCCAACCAAATCGTCGGGCTTGCCCACGCCCATCAGATAGCGCGGCTTGTCGGCAGGGAGCTGGCCGGGGGCATAGTCGAGCACAGCGAACATCGCCGCCTGCCCCTCGCCCACGGCAAGGCCGCCGATGGCATAGCCGTCGAAACCGATGTCGATCAGCGCGGCGGCCGAATGGGCGCGCAAGCGTTCGTCGAGCGATCCCTGCTGGATGCCGAACAGCGCGGCGCGCGCCGCGTGCTCGCCGCCGCTGTCGAAGCCATCGCGCGAACGCTGTGCCCAGCGCATCGAGCGCCGCATGCTCGCCTCGGCGCGGTCGCGGTCCACGCCATTGGGCGGGCATTCATCGAACGCCATGACGATGTCGCTGCCGAGCAGGCGCTGGATTTCCATCGACCGTTCGGGGGTCAGCATGTGGCGCGATCCGTCGAGGTGGCTTTTGAAAGCCACCCCCTCCTCGCTCTGCTTGGTTAGCGCGGCGAGGCTCATCACCTGATACCCACCGCTGTCGGTCAGGATGGGCCGGTCCCAGCCCATGAATTTGTGCAAGCCCCCCAGTCGGTCCATCCGCTCAGCGCTTGGACGCAGCATGAGGTGATAGGTATTGCCAAGGATGATGTCCGCGCCGGTCGCCCGCACCTCGGCGGGGCGCATGGCCTTCACTGTCGCGGCGGTGCCGACCGGCATGAAGGCCGGCGTGCGAATCTCGCCGCGTTGCATGGCGATGACGCCGGTGCGCGCCGCGCCGTCGGTGGCAGAAATGCTGAAGGCAAAGCGGGGGTTGGTCATGAACGTGCGGATAACTCACCGAAGCCCTGCGGCTCTTTGTTTCGCCCGGCCCTATGGCAGCAGCAGGCTTGAATCGCCATAGCTGTAAAAGCGGTAGTCATGGGCGATGGCATGGGCATAGGCCGCCTGCATGACATCCAGCCCCATCAGCGCGCTGACCAGCATGAACAATGTCGATTTGGGCAGGTGAAAATTGGTCATCAGGCCGTCAACGGCGCGGAAACGATAGCCCGGGGTGATGAAGATGCTGGTGTCGCCTTCCCATGGCTGGATGCGTCCTTCCGCATCAGCGGCGCTTTCCAGCAGGCGCAGCACCGTGGTGCCGACCGCGATAATCCGACCGCCGCTCGCGCGCACCGCATTGAGCCGCGCGGCGGTCGCGGCGTCGATCCGGCCCCATTCGGCGTGCATCACATGGTCGTCGGTATCGTCGGCTTTGACCGGAAGGAAGGTGCCTGCGCCGACATGTAGCGTCAGCGTTTCGCGCCCGATGCCTGCTGCATCGATTGCGCCGACAAGGTCAGGGGTAAAGTGCAGCGAGGCGGTGGGAGCAGCCACGGCCCCGTCCTTTTCAGCAAACATCGTCTGATAATCGCGGCGATCGTCGTCATCGGTCGGGCGCTTGCCCGCGATATAGGGCGGCAGCGGCATTTGCCCGGCGCGCTCGAGCAAAATCTCGACGGGTTCATCGCCGTCGAAACGCAGATTGAAGCTGCCATCGGGCAGCCGCTGTTGCGCCAGTGCCGAGACCCCGTTCGCAAATTCTATCCGGTCACCTGCCACCAGCCGCTTGGCGTTGCGGACGAAGGCCTGCCAGCGCCGCAGGTCGAGCCGCTTGTGCAGCGTCACGCCAATTTTCGCCTCGCCGCCTTTGAAGGTGCGGCGCACGCCTTCCAGCTGCGCCGGAATCACGCGCGTGTCGTTGAACACCAAGCAATCGCCCGCTCGCAGCAATTGGGGCAGGTCGCGTACCCCATGATCCGCCAACCTACCCCCCGCCACGAGCAGCATCCGCGCGGCATCGCGCGGGCGGGCGGGGCGCAGCGCGATGCGATCGGGCGGCAGATGAAAGTCGAAAGCATCAACGCGCATTAGATTGCTCCGGCTCCCCCACCCCGTCTGTGCTGAGCTTGTCGAAGCACTGTTCTTCTCTTTCACTGTTCAAAGAAAGAGCGGCCCTTCGACTAGCTCAGGGCAGACGGGTTAGGGGGAAAGGCGGTTCGATTAACCCAGCGGAGCGACCGGTTCTGCCGAGGGGGCAGCCGTCACGTCCTCGACCAACGCGCTCGCGGGCGGCATCGGCTTGTTGTCGGCCGCGACCGACACCTGCACCATGCGGCTCATCACTTCGGGCGGTTCGCCGCGCTGGATGGCATCGACATATTGCATGCCCGATACGACGCGGCCGAACGCGGTGTAATTTTTGTCGAGGCTGAAGCGCGGCTGGAACATGATGAAGAACTGGCTGTTGGCGCTGTTGGGATCCTGCGCGCGCGCCATCGACAAAGTCCCGCGCAGATGCGGGATAGGGTTAAATTCAGCCACCAGATCGGGAAGCTGCGACGCGCCCGTGCCTGTCGCGGTGGGATCGCCCGTTTGCGCCATAAAGCCGTCGATGACGCGGTGGAATTTCAGCCCGTCATAGAAACCGGCGCGCGCAAGTTCCTTCACGCGCGCGACATGGTTGGGGGCAAGGTGCGGATAAAGCTGCACCGTCACCCGCCCGCCAGTCGACAGGTCAATATGCAGCATATATTCGGGCACGCCCAGATATTGGTCAGGCGTCATCGTTGGTGCAGCGGCAGGAGCGGGGGTCGCTGGCGCGGCTTCCTGCGCGGCGACAGGGGCAGCAAAGCTGAGCGCCAGAGCGGATAAACATATCATCCGCGAAATAATAGACTTCATCAAAACATCCTGATCCTTAAGCGCACCCTGCTGTGTGCGCGGTCCCTAGCGGGAAAAAGCTGAACCCTCAATGATTGAGCGTGTGCGTCATTCGCCTTGACGCAATCCGCGCTCGGCAATTCTTGCGGTTACGGCGTCGCGCACCGCCGGGGTTACAAATTTGCCGATGTCGCCGCCGAAAATGGCGATTTCTTTCACCAGCCGCGAGGCAATGGGCTGAAGCGCCACGTCGGCCATCAGAAACACCGTGTCGACACGGTCGTTGAGTTGGCGGTTCATGCCGGTGAGCTGATACTCATATTCGAAATCGGTTACGCCGCGAATGCCCCGGATCACCACGGTCGCGCCCTGGCTGTCGGCAAAATCCATCAGCAGCGAGTTGAATCCGGTGACCTCGATATTGCCGCCAATGGCCGCAACCTCGGCGCGCACCATCGCGAGGCGTTCATCATCCGAGAACATCGGCGCTTTGGCGATATTGGTGGTGACGGCAACGACCAACTTATCGACCAGCTTCGCGCCGCGCCGGATAATGTCGATATGTCCCAGCGTGATGGGATCGAAGGTGCCGGGATAGACACCGATGCGCATCAATGATCCCTTTCGACGACATAGCGCGCGATGGCGCGCAGCAGGTTGGCCTCGTCGCCGAAGCTGCCCAAATGGGCAATCGCCTGTTCCATCAGCAGGTCGGCTTGCGCCTTGGCGCGCTCCAGGCCCATTAGGGTGACGAAGGTTTCCTTGCCCGCCGCAGCATCCTTGTGCAGCGCCTTGCCCGCCAACGCCTCGTCGCCTTCGACATCCATGATGTCGTCGGCAATCTGGAAGGCGAGGCCAATGTCCCGCGCATAGGCCATCAGCGCGCGGCGACCTTCGTGCGGGACGCGGCCCAATATGGCCCCCGCTTCAACCGAAAAAGCGATGAGCGCGCCGGTTTTCAGCTGCTGCAACCGGCTCACGGTCGCGAGGTCAAAATTGGCGCTTTCGGCGGCAAGGTCCATCATCTGCCCGCCCGCCATGCCCGCCGGACCCGCCGCGCGCGATAGTTCGAGCAGCAGTTCGGCGCGCACGAAGGGATCGGGATGCGCGTCAGGATGTGCGAGCCATTCGAAGGCCAGGGCGTGGAGCGAGTCGCCCGCCAGCACCGCCGTCGCCTCGTCAAATGCCTTGTGCACCGTTGGCTTGCCGCGCCGGAGGTCATCATCGTCCATGCACGGCAGGTCGTCATGGATCAGCGAATAGACGTGCATCGCCTCCACCGCCGCCCCAACGGTCAACGAGAGATTGCGGTCGACGCGGAAAATATCCGCCGACGCGCGCACCAGCAGCGGGCGCAGCCGCTTGCCACCGCCGATGGCCGCGTGGCGCATTGCCAGATACAGCTTGTCACGCGGGTCGCCGGGGACCGCCAGGCGCTGGTCAAAAAAACGGTCGACCGCCTCGGCGACGTCAGCCAGCGCATCGCCCAAAAGGTCGCTGTCGGCCACCGCGGTGAGGTTCATGGCGCATCTCCGAACGGCACGGTGCCCGTGGGCGCACCATCGGAACCGACGCTAACCTGTTCGACGCGCAGCTCAGCAGCCTTCAGCCGCGCCTCGCAATGCTGGCGTAGCGCCTGCCCGCGTTCATACAGCGTCACCGATTCCTCGAGGCTGACATCGCCGCCTTCGAGCCGCCGGACGATGGTTTCAAGCTCGGCCATCGCGGCTTCAAAGCTCAGGCTTTCGGGCGCCGGTGGCGGCGGATTGCTGACGTCAGACATGGTCACCGCTTTGACCGCAGGCGCGCGCCCGGGTCAAGCTTGACGTTGCGGCGGAGCGCACTAGCCTCGCTTTCATGTTCATCGGTCACTGGGCCCCCGCGCTGGCCGCCGCCGCGCATCCTAAAGCACCCGGTCTGGGAACGCTGTTCGTTGCCGGACAGCTCGTCGACTGGGCCTTCTTTGCCTTCGTGCTGGCGGACATCGAACATTTGCGGCTGGCGCCGGGGATCAGCGTGATGAACCCGATGGACCTCTATCACATGCCCTATACGCATAGCCTGCTGGGGACGTTGGCGTTTGGGGCGGCCTTTGCCGCGCTAATCTGGCTCACCACCAATAGCCGCACCGGCGCGCTGATCGGCGGCGCGGTGGTGGTGTCGCACTGGTTCACCGACTGGCTGGTGCATGTCCCCGACCTCACGCTATGGGGCAGTCCGCCCAAGCTGGGGCTGGGCCTGTGGAACCATCCCGCCATCGCCATGCCGCTGGAACTGGGGTTGACAGCGCTCGCCTTTTACATCCTGATCCGCGCGCGGCGACCCTCGCGGGCGGGATACGCCGCGCTGGCCGTGCTTGCAGCCGTGATGATGCTGGTACAGGCCATCAACTGGTTTGGCCCGCAACCGACCGAACCCGGGGTCGCCGAGGCGGTCACCGTCTTCGCCATCTATGGCATCATTTCCGCAATCGCCGCATGGGCCGACCGCCGTCTGCCGCGCGCAACAGAAAGCCGAGCATGACCACCCAATTGATCGTCGCCTATGTCCTGACAGCCATCATCTTCGGCATCCTCGACGCGGTGTGGCTGGGGAAAATGGTGCCCGCCGTCTATCGGCCAGAAATTGGCGAGATGCTGATGAAGGGTTGGCGGCCCGCGCCCGCGCTGATCTTCTACGCCCTATACATGCTGGGCATCCAGATTTTCGCCGTCGCCCCGGCGCTCAAATCGGGCGAGTGGACCACCGCGCTCGTCTATGGCGCACTGTTCGGCTTTTTCTGCTACATGACCTATGACCTCACCAACTATGCAACGCTCAAGGTGTGGAGCCTGAAGGTCACCATCCTCGACATCATCTGGGGGACGGTCGCCACGGGCGCGGCAGCGGGCGCGGCAGCTTGGGCCGTGCTCACGCTGATCCCGCGCCCGGCCTGAGCGCCGCACAGTCCGGTTTGCACAATCGCGATTCCGTTCTTTGCAATTGCCGGGCTGTGCCGGAAGCATCATGCTGCACTGCACAACAAGCGGGGATCTGAAGGGCAAGACACTTGCAAAACAAGGACTTGCACTATGAAAATACGCATTTTGCTAACCGCCGCCAGCCTGACCCTGGCCACGCCGCTCGCTGCCGCCGAAACCGCACCCTTTGCCCGCACGTTCGAACATGACGGCACGCGTTATTCCTATACGATCATCACCAAGGGCGAAATGCGCATCCTGACCGGCATTGTCGAAGATAGCGGCAAGCCTTTTCGTCTCGAAGTGGTCAACGGGCGCGTGCGGGGCACGGTGGACGGTAAAGCTGTTGCCTTTCTGCTGCGCGATGT
>VFQM010000560.1_pt1 | contig 40082 bp, 39 predicted proteins | sample 3512391 | NCBI WGS metagenome assembly VFQM01 (sample SAMN10412369, study PRJNA504923) | tailings metagenome | isolation source: Replicate 1 from Balatoc abandoned mine | place: Philippines
CGTACTGGCTGATCTGGTAGCCCTTGGGCAGGTCCGGGTAGAAGTAGTTCTTGCGCGCGAAGACGGACAGCGGCGCGATCTTCGCGCCCACCGCCAGGCCGAAGCGGATGGCGCGCTGCACCGCGCCGCGGTTGAGCACCGGCAGCGTGCCGGGCAGGGCCAGGTCCACCGCGCAGGCCTGCGTGTTGGGGGCGGCCCCGAAGGCGGTGGCCGCGCCGCTGAAGATCTTGCTCGCGGTGGACAGCTGGGCGTGCGTCTCGAAGCCGATGACGACCTCGTAGCCGCGGACGAGTGCGGAGGTGCTCATTGGGGGCTGCGGCGGTGGAAGTCCGTCGCCTGCTGCAGGGCGTGCGCCGCGTGCAGCAGCGCACCTTCCTGGAAATAGTTGCCGATCAGCTGCAGGCCCACCGGCATGCCATGCGCGCCGAAGCCGGCGGGCACGCTCATGCCGGGCAGGCCGGCCAGGCTCGCGGGCAGGGTGAAGATGTCGGCGAGGTAGGCCTTGACCGGGTCGTCGGCCTGCTCGCCGCGCGCCCAGGCCACGGTGGGCGCCACCGGGCCTGCGATCAGGTCGCACTGCCGGAAGCAGGCCTGGAAGTCGTCGGCGATCATGCGGCGCAGCTTCTGGGCCTGCAGGTAGTAGGCGTCGTAGTAGCCGTGCGAGAGCACGTAGGTGCCGATCATGATGCGGCGCTTGACCTCCGCGCCGAAGCCCTCGGCGCGGCTCTTGCGGTACATGTCCTGCAGGTCGCCGTACTGCGCGGCGCGGTGGCCGAACTTCACGCCGTCGAAGCGGCTGAGGTTGGAGCTGGCCTCGGCCGGCGCGATGATGTAGTAGACGGGGATGGACAGTTCCGTGCGCGGCAGGCTCACGTCCACCAGCGTGGCCCCCAGCGCCTCCATCTCGGCCAGCGCCGCGCGCACCGCGCCGTGCACGTCGGCCGACAGCGCCGCCGGGAAGAACTCCCGCGGCAGCCCGATGCGCAGGCCGGCCAGCGGGCGGGCGGCGCTGGCGCCCTCGCGCGGGGCGAGCATCTGCGCGTGGAAGTCCTGCGGCGGCCGCTCGGCGCTGGTGGCGTCGCGCGGGTCGAAGCCGCTCATGGCCGAGAGCAGCAGCGCGCAGTCCTCGGCGCTGCGCGCCATCGGGCCGGCCTGGTCGAGGCTGGAGGCGAAGGCGATCATCCCGTAACGGCTGCACACGCCGTAGGTGGGCTTGATGCCGGTGATGCCGGTGAAACTGGCGGGCTGGCGGATGGAGCCGCCGGTGTCGGTGCCGGTGGCCGCGGGCACCAGGCGCGCCGCCACCGCGGCGGCGGAGCCGCCGGAGGAGCCGCCGGGCACGCGGGCGCGGTCCCAGGGGTTCTTCGCCGGCCCGAAGGCCGAGTTCTCGTTGGCCGAACCCATCGCGAACTCGTCGCAGTTGAGCTTGCCCAGGGTCACCATGCCCGCGCCCGGCGGGCCGCCCGGCTCGCCGCTGCCCAGGCGCTGCACCACGGTGGCGTCGAAGGGGCTGGCGTAGCCGGCCAGCATCTTCGAGCCGGCGGTGGACGGCAGGCCCGTCGTCTGGAAGTCCGTGACGAAGATGTCCTTGTGCGCCACCGGCACGCCGGTCAGCGGCCCCGCCTCGCCGCGCGCGCGGCGGGCGTCGGCGGTGCGTGCCGCGGCCAGCGCGGCCTCGGCGTTGACGGCCAGGAAGGCGCCGAGGTCGGCGTCGGCGGCAATTCTGGCAAGCAGATGTTGCGTCAGCTCGGTGCTGGAGAACTCGCCGGCGGCCAGCGCGCGCGCCGCCTGGGCCACGCCCAGTTCGTGCAGCGAAGCGCTCATGCCAACCTCCTGAGGCCAGCGGTCCGGCGCGCGGTCATGCCGACCCCCTGACGCCTGTGGCGTCGCCCCCCGGGGGGGACGAGCGCGCTTGGAGCGGTCCGGCGCGCGCTCATTCGATCACCTTCGGCACGAGGAACAGGCCGTCCTCGACGGCCGGCGCGCTGCGCTGGTTGGCCGCGCGCTGGTCGGGCTCGGTGACCGCGTCGTCGCGCAGGCGCAGCGCCACCGTCTGCACCGCCGACAGCGGGGTGTACAGCGGCTCCACGCCGCGCGTGTCCACCGCGCCCATCTGCTCGACGATGCGGAAGAAGCCGTTCAGGTCGGCCTGCATCGCGGCCTGCTCGGCGGGGGAGAGTTCGAGCCGCGCCAGGTCGGCGATGCGGCTCACGTCCTCGGGGGTGAGGGCCATGGTTCAGCCTGTTCGTGGGCGTGCACGGAGGTGTGCAGAACCCGCGAAAACGCGTGCAAAGCGGGCGTTTTCGGGGATCGATACGGTATTATCTCCGGTTACCTGAAAGTCCGGGCCGTGCTGCCTGGCGCCGCCTGCGGCGCGTTAGTGTCGGCGCATGACCCGAGAGCTTTCACTGCGACCCCGCCAGAACCCTCATCTCGCGCCACCCCGGCCCCCCGCGAAGGCATCCATGTTCGCCTCCATGCGCCGATATTTCTCGACGGACCTCGCCATCGATCTCGGCACCGCCAACACACTCATCTATGTCCGGGGCAAGGGCATCGTGCTCGACGAACCCTCGGTGGTCGCCATCCGCCACGAGGGCGGGCCCAACGGCAAGAAGACCATCCAGGCCGTCGGGGCCGAGGCCAAGGCCATGCTCGGCAAGGTGCCCGGCAACATCGAGGCCATCCGGCCCATGAAGGACGGCGTGATCGCCGACTTCACGGTCACCGAGCAGATGCTCAAGCAGTTCATCAAGATGGTCCATCCGCGCTCGGTGCTCAAGCCCAGCCCGCGGATCATCATCTGCGTGCCCTGCGGCAGCACCCAGGTCGAGCGCCGCGCCATCCGCGAGAGCGCGCTCGGCGCCGGCGCCTCCGACGTCTACCTGATCGAGGAGCCGATGGCCGCGGCCATCGGTGCCGGCCTGCCGGTGTCGGAGGCCTCGGGCTCGATGGTGGTGGACATCGGCGGCGGCACCACCGAGGTGGGCGTCATCAGCCTCGGCGGCATGGTCTACAAGGGCAGCATCCGGGTGGGCGGCGACAAATTCGACGAGTCCATCATCAACTACATCCGCCGCAACTACGGCATGCTGATCGGCGAGCCCACCGCCGAGGCCATCAAGAAGAACATCGGCAGCGCCTTCCCCGGCAGCGAGGTCAAGGAGATGGAGGTCAAGGGCCGCAACCTCTCCGAGGGCGTGCCGCGCAGCTTCACCGTCAGCTCCAACGAGATCCTCGAGGCCCTGACCGACCCGCTCAACCAGATGGTCTCCGCGGTGAAGAACGCCCTCGAGCAGACGCCGCCCGAGCTCGGCGCCGACATCGCCGAGCGCGGCATGATGCTCACCGGCGGCGGCGCGCTGCTGCGCGACCTCGACCGCCTGCTGGCCGAGGAAACCGGCCTGCCGGTGCTGGTGGCCGAAGACCCGCTGACCTGCGTGGTGCGCGGCTGCGGCATGGCGCTGGAGCGCATGGAGCGCCTGGGCTCGATCTTCACCTCGGAATAAGGCGCGCGCCGTGCCCCTGGGCACCCTGGATCGCACGCCCCCGCCCTTCTTCCGCCAGGGTCCGTCGGCGGTCACCAAGCTCGCCGTCTGCGCGGCCCTGTCGGTGTTCCTGATGGTGGCCGACGCCCGTTTTGCCGTCGTCGAGCCGCTGCGCACCACCATCGCCACCGCGCTGCTGCCGCTGCAGCAGGCGCTGCGCGTGCCGGTGGAGCTGCTGCGCGGCGGCGGCGGCTACCTGCAGGGGCTGCAGCAGGCGCAGGCCGAGGCCGCGCAGGCGCAGCGCGAGCAGGTGCTGCTGGCGCAGGCGGCGGCGCGCGCCGAGGTGCTCGCGCGCGAGAACGCCTCGCTGCGCGCGTTGCTGGCGCTGTCGCCGCCGCGCGTGCCGCGCCAGCGGGCCGCCGAGGTGCTGTTCGAGTCGCCCGACCCCTACAGCCGCCGCCTGGTCATCGACCGCGGCCAGGCGCAGGGCGTGCGCCTGGGCTCGCCGGTGATCGAGCCCGCCGGCGTGCTCGGCCAGGTCACGCGGCTGTACCCGCTGAGCGCCGAGGTCACGCTGCTGTCCGACCGCGACGCGGCCATCCCGCTGCTGCTGGTGCGCACCGGCCAGCGCGTGGCCGCCTTCGGCGGCGTGCGCGGCGCCGACGGTGCCACCATGGAGCTGCGCTTCGTGGCCGCCAACGTCGACATCGTCGTCGGCGACCGGCTCGAGACCAGCGGCCTGGACGGCGTCTACCCGGCCGGCCTGCCGGTGGCCACGGTGCGCCAGGTGGAGCGCCGCGCCGAGGGCGGCTTTGCGCGCGTGCTGCTCGCGCCCATGGCCAGCGGCGACGGCGTGCGCCACGTGCTGGTGCTGGACCCGCTGGTGCCGGACGCGCTGGCGCCCGCCGAATCGCCGGCGGGTGCCGCGTCGGCCGCCTCGGCGGCGATGGGCGGTGCGGCCTCGGCGGCGGAGGCGCGGCCATGATCATGCGCCCCGGCGAGGCCCTGCTGCTGCCGGCCAACCCCTGGTTCATCGGCCTGTCGCTGCTGCTGGCGCTGGCGGCCAACCTGATGCCGCTGGGCCGCCAGCCGGCCATGCCCGACCTGCTGGGCCTGGTCCTGGTGTTCTGGTCGGTGCACCAGCCCCGGCGGGTGGGCATCGTCGTGGCCTTCGTGTTCGGCGTGGTGATGGACGTGCACCAGGGCGCGCTGCTCGGCCAGCATGCGCTGGCCTACGCGCTGATGGCCTTCGGGGCCGTGGCCATGCACCGGCGGCTGCTGTGGTTCGGGCTCGCGTCGCAGACGCTGCAGGTGCTGCCGCTGTTCCTGGTGGCGCAGCTGGTGATGCTGCTGGTGGGGCTGGCTTCCGGCGGCATGTTCCCCGGCTGGTCGATGTGGCTGGCGCCGCTGGCGCAGGCCCTGCTGTGGCCGCTGGCGACGCTGCTGCTGCTGGCGCCGCAGCGCCGGCCGCCCGATCCGGATCAGAATCGGCCGCTGTGAACCGCCGCCTCTCCCGCGCCCCTGCGCTGAAGGACATCGACAGCGAGCTCGACCGCTTCCGCGGCCGCCTGCTCGCCGCCGGCCTGCTGGTGCTGGCGTGCTTTGCGCTCGTGGTGGCGCGCCTGGTGTGGCTGCAGGTGGTGCGCCACGACGAGCTGGCCACGCAGGCCGAGGCCAACCGCATCGCGGTGCTGCCCATCGTGCCCAACCGCGGCCTGATCGTCGACCGCCACGGCGTGGTGCTGGCCAACAACTACTCGGCCTACACGCTGGAGATCACGCCCTCGGAGGTCGGCGACCGCGCTGCGCTGGAGGCGCTGATCGACCGCCTGGCGCAGGTGGTCACCATCGACGCCGCCGACCGCCGGCGCTTCCGCCGCCTGCTCGAGGAGGGCAAGCGCTTCGACTCCATCCCCATCCGCAACCGGCTGGCCGACGACGAGGTGGCGCGCTTCATGGCGCAGCGCTTCCGCTTCCCCGGGGTGGACGTCAACGCACGGCTGTTCCGCCACTACCCGCTGGGCGAGACCGGCAGCCACCTGCTGGGCTACATCGGCCGCATCAATGCCGCCGAGAAGAAGCGCATCGACGACTGGCCCGAGGAGCAGCAGGCCAACTACCGCGGCACCGACGTCATCGGCAAGCTGGGCCTGGAGCAGCGCTACGAGCAGGCGCTGCACGGCACCACCGGCTTCGAGGAGGTGGAGCAGACCGCCGGCGGCCGCGCCGTGCGCCGGCTCGACAGCCACCCGCCGACGCCCGGGGACAAGCTCGTGCTGTCGGTGGACATCCGCCTGCAGGCGCTGGTGGAGCGGCTGTTCGGCGATCGCCGCGGCGCCTTCGTCGCCATCGACCCGCGCAACGGCGAGGTGCTGGCGCTGGTGAGCAAGCCCACCTTCGACCCCAACCTGTTCGTCGACGGCATCGACCACGAGAACTGGAAGGCGCTCAACGAGAGCCTGGACAAGCCGCTGCTCAACCGGGCGCTGCGCGGCACCTACCCGCCGGGCTCCACCTTCAAGCCCTTCATGGCGATGGCGGCGCTGAACTCCGGCAAGCGGCGCGCCGACACCGTGATCCACGACGGCGGCAGCTTCGTGTTCGGCGGCCACGTGTTCCGCAGCCACGGCGACCACGGCCTGGGCCCGGTGGACATGCGGCGCTCCATCGTCAAGTCGAGCAACGTCTACTACTACTCGCTGGCCAACGAGATGGGCGTGGACCTGATGCACGCGCAGCTGTCGCCGTTCGGCTTCGGGCAGCACACCGGCATCGACCTCGACGGCGAGCTCACCGGCGTGCTGCCCTCCACCGCCTGGAAGCGCGCCGCCTACAAGCGCCCGGATCAGCAGCGCTGGTACGCCGGCGAGACCATCTCGCTGGGCATCGGCCAGGGCTACAACAACTTCACCATGCTGCAGCTGGCCAGCGCCACCGCCACGCTGGCCAGCGGCGGGCAGCGCTTCCGGCCGCGCCTGGTGCGCGAGGTGGAGGACGCCGTCACCGGCGAGCGCCGCCCGCTGAACGCCCAGCCGGTGGAAGCCCTGCCGCTGAACCCGGAGCACGTGCGCGTGATCCTCGACGCGCTGGAGGGCGTGGTGCTCGAGGGCACCGGCGCGCGCGTGTTCGCCGGCGCGCCCTACCGCAGCGGCGGCAAGACCGGCACCGCGCAGGCCGTCACCATCCGCCAGAACGAGAAGTACGACGCGCGCAAGCTGGCCGAATACCAGCGCGACCACTCGCTGTACATGGCCGTGGCGCCGGTGGAGGCGCCCACGGTGGCGCTGGCCATCGTCGTCGAGAACGCCGGCTTCGGCGCCGCGGCGGCCGCGCCCATCGCGCGCCGCGCGCTGGACTACCTGCTGGCCGGGGTGGTGCCCAGCGAGGAGGACATCGCCGCCGTGGCCAGTGGCCAGGGCGGCCCGCCCATCGGCACGCCGCGCCCGGCCAGCGCCTTCGTGCTGCCGGGCGTGGCCGCCAGCGCACCGGAGTCGGCGCCTTGAGCGGGGAGGCCCGGTGAGCGCCGTCTTCGAGCAGCCGCCGCTGCTGCACCGCCTGCTGCGCGTGTTCCAGGGCTTCGACGGGCCGCTGATGGCCGCCATCGCCTGGCTCGGCGCGCTCGGCCTGGTGGTGATGTACTCGGCCGGCTTCGACCACGGCACGCGCTTCGTCGACCACGCGCGCAACCTCACGCTGGCACTGGCGGTGATGTTCGTCGTCGCCCAGGTGCCGCCGCAGCGGCTGATGCAGATCGCGGTGCCGCTGTACACCGTGGGCGTGGTGCTGCTGCTGGGCGTGGAGTTGTTCGGCATCACGCGCAAGGGCGCCACGCGCTGGCTTGACATTGGCATCGTCGTGATCCAGCCGTCGGAGATGATGAAGATCGCGCTGCCGCTGATGCTGGCCTGGTGGTTCCAGAAGCGCGAAGGGCAGCTGCGCGTGTCCGACTTCATCGTCGCCGCGGCCATCCTGGTGGTGCCGGTGGCGCTGATCGTCAAGCAGCCTGACCTCGGCACCTCGCTGCTGGTGGCGGCCGCAGGCCTGTTCGTGATCTTCTTCGCCGGCCTGTCCTGGCGCCTGATCTTGCCGGTGATGGCCGCCGGGGCGCTGGGCATCGTGGCCATCGTCGCCTTCGGCGACACCATCTGCCAGGATGGCGTGAAGTGGCCGGGCATGCACGACTACCAGAAGACCCGCGTGTGCACGCTGCTCGACCCCACGCGCGACCCGCTGGGCAAGGGCTTCCACATCCTGCAGGGGCAGATCGCCATCGGCTCCGGGGGCCTCACCGGCAAGGGCTTCATGCAGGGCACGCAGACCCACCTGGAGTTCATCCCCGAGCGCACCACCGACTTCGTGTTCGCGGCGTTGTCGGAAGAGTTCGGCCTCGCCGGCGTGGTGGTGCTGGTGACGGGCTTCCTGTTCCTGATCGGCCGCGGGCTGTGGATCGCCGGCATGGGCCCCACGCTGTTCGCGCGCCTGCTCGCCGGCGCCATCACGCTCAGCCTCTTCACCTATGCCTTCGTCAACATGGGCATGGTCAGCGGCATCCTGCCGGTGGTGGGCGTGCCGCTGCCCTTCATCAGCTACGGCGGCACCGCGATGGTGACGCTGGGCCTGGGGCTGGGCATCCTGATGTCGGTGGCGCGGGCGCGCCGCCTGATGCCGTCCTGAGGCCGCATGGGCGCGGGCCTGCACGCGGGGGTCGATGCCGGGCGCATCGGCATCGTCGGCGTCGGCAACATGGGCGGCGCGATGGCGCTGCGCCTGCGCGAGCTCGGCCACCCGGTGGCGGTGCGTGACCTGCGGCCCGAGGCCGAGGCCGCGGGCGTGGCCGCCGGGGCGCTGGCCTGCGCCACGCCGGCGGCGCTGGCGCGCCAGTGCGCGCTCGTGATCGTCTGCGTGGTCGACGCGGCCCAGACGCGGGAGGTGCTGTTCGGCGGCGACGGCGTGATGCAGGGCCTGGCGCAGCGCCCCGGCGGCGTGGCCGGCGCGGCGGTGATGCTCTGCCCCACCATCGCGCCCGAGGATGTCGAGGCCCAGTCCGCGGCGCTGGCGGCGCACGGCGTGGCCTGCCTGGACGCGCCGATGTCCGGCGGCCCGGCGCGCGCACGCGACGGCAGCATGAGCCTGATGGTGGCCACCGACGACGCCACCTGGGCGCGCTGGCAGCCGCTGCTGGCGCAGCTGGCGGCGCGGCTGTTCCGCGTCGGCACGCGGCCCGGCGACGGCGCGCGCACCAAGCTCGTCAACAACCTGCTGGCAGCGGTCAACCTCGCCGGCGCCGCCGAGGCGCTGCGCCTGGCCGACGCGCTGGGGCTGGACGCCGCCACCACCCTCGCGGTGATCGAGCAGTCCAGCGGCCAGAGCTGGATCGGCAGCGACCGCGCGCGCCGCGTGCTCGCCGGCGACACCGCGCCGCGCGCCCACATGACGCTGCTGGCCAAGGACTCGGCGCTGGCGCTGCAGGCCGCCGCCGGCGCCGGACTGGCGCTGCCGGTGGGCACGCAGGCGGCCGAGGCCTTTGCCCGCGCCTGCCGCGACGGCCTGGCCGACGCCGACGACTCAGCGCTCTGGCGCCCCTGAGCCCGCGCCCGCCGGGTCCTGGTTGAACGCGCGCAGCGGAAACCGCACCGTGAAGCGCGCGCCCGGCCGCGTGCCCGGCGGCGGGCGCGGGTGGGCGTCGTCCACCGTGATCTCCGCGCCGTGCTGGCGCACGATCTGGGCCACGATGGACAGCCCCAGGCCGCTGCCGTCCACCTGCGTGCCCAGCGCCCGGTAGAAGGGCCGGAACACATGCTCGCGCTCGGCCGCCGGGATGCCAGGGCCGTTGTCCTCCACCTGCAGCACCAGCACCTGCCCGAAGGGGTCGGTCATCACCCGTGCCGTCACCGTGCCGCCCGGCGGCGTGTAGCGCAGCGCGTTGTCGACCAGGTTGCGCACCATCTCGCGCAGCAGCACCGGGTGGCCGCGCAGCGTGGTGCCGCCCGGGGCCGGCGGGTCCTCGTAGCCGAGGTCGATCTGCCGCTCCAGCGCCTGCGGCACGAAGTCGCGCACCACGTCGGTGGTCACCGCCGCCAGGTCCACCGCCTGCCAGCCATGCGTGTGCTCGCGGTCCTCGGCGCGCGCCATCGCCAGCAGCTGGTTGACCATGTGCGCCGCGCGCTGGCTGGACAGCGCGATCTGGTGCAGCGCGTGCTTCATCGACTGCGCGTCGCCGGCGCCGCGGTCGATCTCGCGCTCGGCCAGTTCCGCCTGCATGCGCAGGCCGGCCAGCGGCGTCTTCAGCTGGTGCGCCGCGTCGGCCAGGAACTGCTTCTGCCGGCCCACCGAGTCGTCCAGCCGCACCAGCAGCTCGTTGATCGAGCGCACCAGCGGCACCACCTCGTCGGGCACGTCGCGCTCGGCGATGGGGCTCAGGTCGGTGCTCTCGCGGTGGCGGATGCGCCGCTGCAGGTCCGACAGCGGCTGGATCCCGCGCGCCAGCGCAAACCACACCAGCACCACCGCCACCGGCAGGATCACGAACTGCGGCAGGATCACGCCCTTGACGATCTCGGTGGCCAGCTGCGAGCGCTTGTCCAGCGTGGACGCCACCTGCACCAGGCCGGCGTACTTGGGCCCGCCCGGCGGCCCCGGCAGCCACAGGTAGGCCACGCGCACCGGCTCGCTCTTCACCGCGTCGTCGCGGAAGCGCAGCGCGGTGTCCGGCAGGATGGTCTCGTCGGGCACCGGGAGGTCGAAGTCGCCGCTGAGGAATTCCCCGCGCACGCCCAGCACCTGGTAGTAGATGGTGTCGACGTCGTCGCTGCGCAGGATGGCCGCGGCCTCCGCGGGCAGCAGCACCGACACCGTCGGCAGCCCCTCGGGCCGCGCCGGCGGGCTCACCCGCACCTGGCGCGCCAGCGACTGCGTCAGCTCCGCCAGGTCGCGGTCGTAGGGCCCGTTGGCGATGCCCTGGGCCACCGCGTAGGTCAGCGCAATGCTCATCGGCCACAGCAGCAGCAGCGGCGCGAGCATCCAGTCCAGGATCTCGCCGAACAGCGAACGCTGCTCCGGCGGGCGTGAATTCATCGGCACGGCGCGATGGTGCCTGAAAGCACGATGGCGTCGGCCGTGGTGGCTGCCATGCCGTCAGCCGCGCCGGCTGCCGCTCAGGCCGCGATCTTCTCCAGGCAGTAGCCCAGCCCGCGCACGGTGGCGATGCGCACCGGCCCGTGCTCGATCTTCTTGCGCAGGCGGTGGATGTACACCTCGATGGCGTTGTTGCTGACCTCCTCGCCCCACTCGCACAGGCGCTCCACCAGCTGGTCCTTGCTGACCAGCCGCCCCGAGCGCTGCAGCAGCACCTCCAGCAGGCTCAGCTCGCGCGCCGAGAGCTCCAGCATCTGGTCGTTCAGGTAGGCCACGCGGCCCGTGGCGTCGAAGGAGAGCGGGCCGTGCCGGATCACGCTGCTGGCCGTGCCCAGGCCGCGCCGCGTGAGCGCGCGCACGCGCGCCTCCAGCTCCTGCAGCGCGAAGGGCTTGGCCATGTAGTCGTCCGCACCCAGGTCCAGGCCCTTCACGCGCTGCTCCACGCTGTCGGCCGCGGTGAGGATCAGCACCGGCACCGACGAGCCGCGCCCGCGCAGCTTGCGCAGCACGTCGAAGCCGTGCATCTTGGGCAGGCCCAGGTCGAGGATCAGCAGGTCGAACTCGTGCGACGCCAGCGCGGCATCGGCCTCGCTGCCGCTGCCGACCTGGTCCACCGCATAGCCCGAGGCCCGCAGCGAGCGCAGCAGCCCGTCGGCCAGGACCTGGTCGTCTTCCGCGATGAGGATGCGCATCGGTGCTGTCTCCGCGTCGGCCCGGCGCCGACGGCGCAGGCTCTTCTGGGTGCGCATTCTAGAAAGCCCGCTGCGCGCGTCCGCTTGACGGCCGTCAAGCCTCGGCCCCCCAACCCGTGGGCTGCGGCATCACTGTACGCGCATCCAGCTTCTGCCATAATCCGCGCCAGCAAGGAGACCCCCATGGACGCACCCGTCAAAGCCGTCAACACCGAGAAGGCCAAGGCCCTGCAGGCCGCGCTCGCACAGATCGAGAAGCAGTTCGGCAAGGGCACCATCATGCGCCTGGGCGACGGCGAGGCCGTCGAGGACATCCAGGTCGTGTCCACCGGCTCGCTGGGCCTGGACATCGCGCTCGGCGTCGGCGGCCTGCCGCGCGGCCGCGTGATCGAGATCTACGGCCCCGAGAGCTCCGGCAAGACCACGCTCACGCTGCAGGTCATCGCCGAGATGCAGAAGCTCGGCGGCACCTGCGCCTTCATCGATGCCGAGCACGCGCTGGATTCCCAGTACGCCCAGAAGCTCGGCGTCGACCTGCACGACCTGCTCATCAGCCAGCCCGACACCGGCGAGCAGGCGCTCGAGATCGTCGACGCCCTCGTGCGCTCCGGCTCGGTGGACCTGATCGTCGTCGACTCGGTGGCCGCGCTCACGCCCAAGGCCGAGCTCGAAGGCGAGATGGGCGACTCCCTGCCCGGCCTGCAGGCGCGGCTGATGAGCCAGGCGCTGCGCAAGCTCACCGCCACCATCAAGAAGTCCAACTGCATGGTGATCTTCATCAACCAGATCCGCATGAAGATCGGCGTCATGTTCGGCAGCCCCGAAACCACCACCGGCGGCAACGCGCTGAAGTTCTACGCCTCGGTGCGCCTGGACATCCGCCGCACCGGCAGCATCAAGAAGGGCGAGGACGTCATCGGCAGCGAAACCAAGGTCAAGGTCGTCAAGAACAAGGTGGCGCCCCCCTTCAAGACCGCCGAGTTCGACATCCTCTACGGCGAAGGCACCAGCCGCGAGGGCGAGATCATCGACCTCGGTGTCAACGCCCGCGTGGTCGACAAGTCCGGCGCCTGGTATGCCTACAACGGCGAGAAGATCGGCCAGGGCAAGGACAACGCGCGCGAGTTCCTGAAGGAGAACCCCGAGCTCGCCCGCGAGATCGAGAACAAGGTGCGCGAGGCGCTGGGCGTGCCGCTGCTGCAGCCGGTGGCCGCCGCCGGCGGGTGAGCACCCGGCCCGGCCTGTCGCTGAAGGCGCGGGCCCTGCGCCACCTGGCCCTGCGCGAACACTCGCGTGCCGAGCTCGAGCGCAAGCTGGCCCGCCACGCCGAGGACAGCCCGGAAGACCCCGCTGCGCCCCGCATTGCGCGCGTGCTGGACGAACTGGCCGCGCACGGCCTGCTCAGCGAGCAGCGTGCCGCCGAATCCCTGGTGGCGGCGCAGTCGTCCCGCTTCGGGGCGCTGAAGCTGAGGCAGTCGCTGCGCGCCCGCGGCGTGGCCCCCGAGGCCGCCGCCTCCGCCCTGGCCGAGGTGGCCGGCTCCGAGCTCGAGCGCGCCCGCGCCGTCTGGGCCCGCCGCTTCGGCCAGCCCGCGGCCGACGCCGCCGAGCGCGCCCGCCAGGCCCGCTTCCTGGCCGGGCGCGGCTTCGCCCCCGACATCATCCGCCGCGTGGTGCGCGGCCTGGACGAGGACTGACGCCGGCGTTTGTCCGCGTACCGGTGCGCGAATTCACCACACCATTCACCGGTCACATATTGCGTGCCCATCGAACTCCTGGGACAACACGCAGGTGCCGTGAGGGAGTGGCCGATGGGGGATCGATGGTTCTCGAAACGGCCATGGTGGGTGCCGATTTCGCACCTCGCGGGTCACACGGTCATCGGCTCACTGTTGTTCTGCGTTCTGGCGGCCCCGGCCGTGGGGCTGTCGTTCCTGGTGGCACACCTGCGATCGATGGGGGTGTCTCCATTCACGCTCACCATCCTGACGGCGCTGGAGCACCTGATCCTGGTCACCGACGCCTTCCTGCTGGTGGTGTACATCGCTGTCACCGCCATGAGGACAACCCGGGAGTTGCTGGAATGAAGTCCTTCCTGCGTGAGTTCGGTGTCGCCGCCCGGGAGGCGCCGCGCATGTACTTCGCCCCGTTGGTCGGGGCCTTCAACGCGGTGAAGGCCGAAGTGCAGCGCAGTCCGTCGAATGAGACGCCCGGCCCGTCTTCGGGCGCCGCGCACAGAGGCGCGCCGAAGGACAGTCCACCCGCACCGACCCGGGCGCCACGCTAGGCTCGGCCGCATCCGCCACCCCGGGCGGCCGGCGCGTGGCAACGGTCGTTGCGGCGGCCCGGCGCTGTAAGCTGTTGTTGCGTTGCAGCATGCTACATTCCCCGGCTGCCCCCCAGGTTGGAGCCGAAGGGGCGCACTGCAGCTCCAGACGATGCCGCTTCCGCCTGCCCCGGTGACCTGTCCGCACGCGTTCCGCCCCCTGGCGTCCGCGTCGCTGCAGCGCTTGTCCGGCGGCCACCGCGGAGGCCATGCCCGGCGGGCCCAGCGCCCCGGGTCCGGCGGCCCGCCGCCTGCCGCCTGAGCCGCGCCGACCTGCCTTCCCGAACGAACGAGGGACCCCCATGAAAATCCATGAGTACCAGGCCAAGGAACTGCTGCGCGCGCACGGCGTGCCGGTGCCGCGCGGCTATCCGGCCTTCACCGTGCGCGAGGCGCACGAGGCAGCGCAGAAGCTCGGCGGCAGCCTCTGGGTCGTCAAGGCCCAGATCCACGCCGGCGGGCGCGGCAAGGGCGGCGGCGTGAAGCTGGCGCGCTCGCTCGACGAGGTGCAGCAGCTCTCCGAGCAGATCCTGGGCATGCAGCTGGTCACCCACCAGACCGGCCCGCAGGGCCAGAAGGTGCGCCGCCTGCTGATCGAGGAAGGCGCCGACATCCGCAAGGAGTACTACGTGGCCGCGCTCACCGACCGCGCCACGCAGAAGGTCGCGATGATGGCCAGCTCCGAAGGCGGCATGGACATCGAGGAGGTTGCCCACAAGACCCCCGAGAAGATCCTCAAGGTCTTCATCGACCCGCTCACCGGCATGACCGACGCGCAGGCCCGCGAACTGGCCGTGGGCATCGGCGTGCCCGAGGCCTCGCAGGCCGAGGCGATGGAGGTCTTCCGCAAGCTCTACGCCTGCTACATGGCCACCGACGCCAGCCTGGCCGAGATCAACCCGCTGATCCTGGAAGGCAACGGCCACATCAAGGCCCTGGACGCGAAGTTCAACTTCGACAGCAACGCCCTCTACCGCCACCCCGAGATCGTCGCCTACCGCGACCTCGACGAGGAAGACCCGGCCGAGGTGGAGGCCAGCAAGTTCGACCTGGCCTACATCAGCCTGGACGGCAACATCGGCTGCCTGGTCAACGGCGCGGGCCTGGCGATGGCCACGATGGACACCATCAAGCTCTTCGGCGGCGAGCCGGCGAACTTCCTGGACGTCGGCGGTGGCGCAACCGCCGAGAAGGTCACCGAGGCCTTCAAGATCATGCTGAAGAACCCCGAGGTCAAGGGCATCCTGGTCAACATCTTCGGCGGCATCATGAAGTGCGACACCATCGCCGAGGGCGTGATCGCCGCGTGCAAGGCGGTGAACCTGAGCGTGCCGCTGGTGGTGCGCATGAAGGGCACCAACGAAGACCTGGGCAAGAAGATGCTGGCCGAGTCGGGCCTGCCCATCATCGCTGCCGACACCATGGCCGAAGCGGCCACGGCGATCGTGAACGCCGTCAAGTAAGGGACTGGAACATGAGCATCCTGATCAACAAGGACACCAAGGTCATCACCCAGGGCATCACGGGCAAGACCGGTCAGTTCCACACCGAGAAGTGCCAGGAATACGCGAACGGCAAGAACTGCTTTGTCGCCGGCGTGAACCCCAAGAAGGCCGGTGAGTCCATCTTCAACATCCCGATCTACGCCTCGGTGAAGGAAGCGGCCCAGCAGACCGGCGCCACCGTGTCGGTGATCTACGTGCCGCCCGCAGGCGCCGCGGCCGCCATCTGGGAAGCCGTCGAGGCCGATCTGGATCTGGCGATCTGCATCACCGAAGGCATCCCCGTGCGCGACATGCTGGAAGTGCGCAACAAGATGAAGGCCAAGGAAGCCGCTGGCGGCAAGAAGACGCTGCTGCTGGGCCCCAACTGCCCCGGCCTGATCACGCCCGACGAGATCAAGATTGGCATCATGCCCGGCCACATCCACCGCAAGGGCCGCATCGGCGTCGTCTCACGCTCGGGCACGCTGACGTATGAGGCCGTGGCGCAGCTCACCGAGATCGGCCTGGGCCAGTCCAGCGCTGTCGGCATCGGCGGTGACCCGATCAATGGCTTGAAGCACATCGACGTGATGAAGGCCTTCAACGACGACCCCGACACCGACGCCGTCATCATGATCGGCGAGATCGGCGGCCCCGACGAGGCCGAGGCCGCGCGCTGGTGCAAGGCGAACATGAAGAAGCCCGTGGTCGGCTTCATCGCCGGCGTCACCGCCCCCCCGGGCAAGCGCATGGGCCATGCCGGCGCGCTGATCAGCGGCGGTGCCGACACCGCCGACGCCAAGCTCGCCATCATGGAAGAGTGCGGCTTCAAGGTCACGCGCAACCCGTCGGAGATGGGCCGCCTGCTCAAGGGCCTGCTCTGACCGCCTGACCGGCCACGGCGGGGGCACCCGCCGGCTGCCGCCCACCGGCGGCGCGTCGGCGACAGCACCGTCGGCGGTTTTCGTATGTAATTCCCGCACCGGGAACAGGGGCGTCGCGGCCTACACTGCGACGCCTTTCCTTTTTGCATCGCCACACGCAGGACACCCCATGGAAGAGTTCATGACGCCCGCCTTCTGGATCGCGGTGGGGCAGATCATCATGATCGACATCCTGCTCGGCGGCGACAACGCGGTGGTCATCGCGCTGGCCTGCCGCAAGCTGCCGCCCAAGCTGCGCACGCAGGGCATCCTGTGGGGCACGGCCGGCGCCATCGGCCTGCGCGTGGTGCTCATCTTCTTTGCGCTGACGCTGCTGGCCATCCCCTTCCTCAAGCTGGTGGGCGCGCTCCTGCTGCTGTGGATCGGCATCAAGCTGCTGCTGCCCGAGCACGACGACGGCCACGGCAACATCGAGGCCAGCGACCGCCTCTGGGCCGCGGTCAAGACCGTCATCGTCGCCGACCTGGTGATGAGCGTGGACAACGTGATCGCCATCGCCGGCGCCGCCCAGGGCGCGGGCGAGGGCCACCAGATGCCGCTGGTCATCTTCGGCCTGCTGGTCAGCATCCCCATCATCGTCTGGGGCAGCCAGCTGGTCATCAAGCTGATGGACCGCTTCCCGATGATCATCACCGCCGGCGGCATGCTGCTGGGCTGGATTGCCGGCACCATGGCCGTCAGCGACCCCGCCGTGGCCAACGCCGACGCCTGGACCTGGGTGCCCAAGCTGCCGCAGACCGACCTGGTGAAGTACGCCGCCGGCGTGGCCGGTGCCCTGCTGGTGCTGGCCTGGGGCCGCTGGCTGGCCAGCCGCGCGCCTCATGGCCCGTCCGGCCCGTCGGGCCCGGCCGCCGGCGCCGCCTGACCCAGCCCGACCCCGGCCCCGCCGGGGCCGTTTCCAGGCGCTCCTCCCGGAGCGCGCAGCGCGGAGGATCACGCCCAGTGAGCGCCGACAGCCGGCTCCAGGAAGGCCAGCGCTTCGCCGGCTGCATCGTGGCGCGCGAGATCGGCCGCGGCGCCCACAGCGCCGTCTACGCCGCCTTCGACGAAACGGCGCAGGAATGGCGCGCCCTCAAGCTGCTGCCGGCCTCCGCCGCCCGTGCCGACCCCGCCGCCGACCCGGCTGGCGGCGCCGCCGCCCACCCGGTCGACCCGGCGGCCGGCCCCGGCGCCGCCCTGCAGCGCGAACTCGCCGCCGCCGCCCGCCTGCGCCACCCCGGCATCGTCCGTGTGCACGGCCACGGCGTCTCGCGCGGCCGGCCCTGGCTGCTGATGGAGCTGCTGCCCGGCACCGATCTCGGCCGCTACACCCAGCCCGCGCGCCGCCTGCCCGTGCCGGTGGTGGCCGCCATCGGCGCGCGCCTGGCCGATGCCCTGGCCTGCGCCCACGCCGCCGGCATCGTGCACCGCGACCTCAAGCCCGCCAACGTGATGCTCGACTGGGCCAGCGACCGCATCGTCATCACCGACTTCGGCCTCGCCCGCGCTGCCGACGCCGAGCGCACGCGCACCGGGCTCGTGCTCGGCAGCCCGGCCTACATGGCGCCGGAGCTGCTGGCCGGCCAGCCTCCCACACCGGCCAGCGACCTCTACGCCCTGGGCGTGCTGCTGTTCCAGCTGCTGGCCGCGCGCCTGCCCTTCGAGGCCGAGGGCCTGGGTGCGCTGCTGCGCGAGGTGGCCAGCGCCCCGCCGCCCGACCTGCTGGCGCTGGTGCCCCCGCCGGCCGACCCGGCGCTGCCGCCGCTGGCGCTGGTGGTGCGCCTGCTGCTGGCCAAGCTGCCGGCCGACCGCCCGGCCGACGCCACCCGCACCGCACTGCTGCTGCGCCAGGCCGGCGACGTGCGCGCCGACCCCGCCCCCGGCGCCCCGGTGTCGCGCGGCTGACACGCCCGGCACCGTCCCTTCCGTGCGCTGCCGCGCCGCCCCCGGGCGGGCAATGCACATGTTCACGACACGGCCGTGTCGGCGCCGGCGGCAGCGGTCAATCCATGCACAATGCCTGCTTCCTGCCCGCCTTGCGCCCACCGCGACCGACCATCGTGCCCCTGACCCTCGAGCTCCAGGCTGCCGTCGACGCGGGCCGCGCGCGCAGCAACAACGAAGACTCGGTGGCCATCGACGCCGACGCCTCGCTGGCCGTGCTGGCCGACGGCATGGGCGGCTACAACGCCGGCGAGGTGGCCAGCCAGATGGCCACCTCCTTCATCTGCAGCGAGCTCGGCCGCTGGCTGCGCGAGGCCAGCGCCCAGGCCGGCGACCAGGACGTTCGCCGCGCGATGGACATCTGCGTGGACAACGCCAACCGCGCCATCTTCAACGCCGCCAACTCCAACCCGCAGTACGCCGGCATGGGCACCACGCTGGTGGTGGCGCTGTTCCGCGACACGCGGCTGCTCGTCGGCCACGTGGGCGACTCGCGCGCCTACCGCCTGCGCGGCGGGCGGCTGCAACAGATCACGCGCGACCATTCCCTGCTGCAGGAGCAGATCGACGCCGGCCTCATCACGCCCGAGCAGGCCGCGTTCTCGGCCAACAAGAACCTGGTCACGCGCGCCGTCGGCGTCGAGGACACCGTGCTGCTGGAAACCCACCAGCACGACGTGCAGGCCGGGGACCTGTACCTGCTGTGCTCCGACGGCCTGTCGGACATGCTGGACGACGGCGCGATCGCGCAGATCCTGCAATCCCAGGAATCGCTGGACGCGGCGTGCCGTGCGCTCGTCGATGCCGCCAACGATGCTGGCGGAAAGGATAATATCTCGGTGATCCTGGTGCGCGCCGGTGGCGCCACCACGGCTGCACCGCGTTCGTGGTGGCCGTTCCGGCGCTGAGCCCGGGCCGACAAGAAGCAGGCCGCGTTGCCCGGTTTTGCAGCGCAGGCAACAACGGGGATAGTGATGGGCAAGCTGGTGGTTTCGCTTGACGGGGTCGTGATCAAGGAGGTGCAGATCACGAAGGACAAGACCACGCTCGGTCGCCGTCCCTACAACGACATCGTGATCGACAACCTCGCCGTCAGCGGCGAGCACGCCGTGCTGCAGATGGTGGGTGCCGACGTCTTCATCGAGGACCTCAACAGCACCAACGGCACCTACATCAACGGCAAGGCCATCAAGAAGCAGCTGCTCGCCCACAACGACACCGTCGAGATCGGCAAGTACAAGATCAAGTACCTCGTCGACGAGAGCGGCGAGTACGAGAAGACCATGATCATGCGCCCGGCCGCCGTGGCGGCGGCGCTGGGCGGCGGCGCCTCGCACGCGCCGTCCAACTTCGGCAGCCTCACCGGCGGCGGCACCGTGCCCTCGCTGCAGCCGGCCACCATCAAGGTGCTCAACGGCGCCGCCGCCGGCCGCGAGGTGGCGCTCACCAAGGTGGTCACCACCGTCGGCAAGCCCGGCGTGCAGGTGGCCTCCATCACGCGCCGGCCCGGCGGCTATGCCTTCGCCCACGTCGAAGGCGTCTCCCGCCCCAGCGTCAACGGCGTGCCCCTCACCACCGACTCCATCCCCCTGCGCAATGGCGACGTGATCGAGCTCGCCGGCACGCAGATGCAGTTCATCCACCCCTGACGGTGCCGACGCCCTGACGGGCGGGTGCAGGGTGGAGAAACCCGGTGGGGTACCGCCCACCGCCGTGCCCACCCACGTGACGCGCGTCACGCCGGCCCCCGGCCGCGTCGGGCGCGCCGGCCGCCCCGGCGCAACAATGGCGCCGGGGGAGACACTCGATCCATGCGCATCCGCGTTCTCGGCTGCTCCGGCTCCATCGCCGCCGGCAGTCGGACCACCTCGTTCCTGGTCGGCCACGACCTGCTCGTCGACGCCGGCACCGGCGTGGGCGACCTCACGCTCGACGAGATGGCGGCCATCGACCACATCCTCGTCACCCATTCGCACCTGGACCACGTGCTGGCCATCCCGCTGCTGGCCGACAGCGTCACGCGCCGCCGCGTGGGCAAGCCGCCGGTGCGCGTGCACGCACTGCCGGCCACGCTGGACGCGCTGCGCCGCCACGTGCTCAACGGCGTGATCTGGCCCGACTTCACCCGCCTGCCCAGCGCCGACGAGCCGGTGCTGGCGCTGGAGCCGGTGGCCGTGGGCCAGCGCCTGGAGGTCGCCGGCCGCCAGGTGACGGTGCTGCCGGCGGCGCACACCGTGCCCGCCTGCGGCTACGCCGTGCAGGCCGAGGACGGCGGCGTCTGGGCCTTCACCGGCGACACCGGCCCCAACCCCGCGCTGCGCGAGACCCTGGCCGCGCTGGACCTGCGCACCCTGGTCATCGAAACCGCCTTCGGCAACGACGAGCAGGCGCTCGCCCGCATCAGCCAGCACCTGTGCCCGGCCACCCTGGGGCCGGAGCTGGCGGCGCTGCCGCCCGGCGCCGAGGTGTGGATCACCCACATCAAGCCCGGCGAGGTGGACGCCGTGATGGCCGAGGTGGCCGCCCTGGCCGTGGGCCGCCGCGTGCGCGCGCTGCACACCGGGCAGGTGCTGGACGTCGGCGGCTGAGTCACGCTGTCGCCGCACGCCGCGGCAGGCCTGCCGGCACGTTGCCGTTCATCAGGTGCACCGGCAAGACCGAAGCCGCCGGGCTCACCGGTCGCTCTCGGGCGCGGCCACGTCGTCGGCCGTCACCGCGCGCCGGCTGCGGGACAACGGCAGCCCCGTCTGCGGGTGCACCGCGGGTGCCGCCGCCAACCCGGCGGTCCCTGCCGCCGTGGCTTCCAGACCGCGCTGCATCAGGTCGGCCACCGTGGCGCTGAAGCTGCGCCCGCTGTGCCGTGCCAGATGGCGCGCCACGCGCAGCAGGGGCTCTGGCAGGTCGACCGTGGTTCTCACGCGCCCGGAGCATAGCGAGTGGATGCAAATGCATCAAAACATCGGTGCAACAGTCCGGACCCGGTGTGCAGCGGTGTCGTCCTGCCGGTGACGGTGGCCGTGGCCAGAATCGCAAGCCGCCTCGAGCGCTTGCACGCGGAGGGAAGCGGTCGACTGCCGGATCCCGGATGCGTGGCCCCTCGCCCCCTCCGGTGGGTCAGCGGCGCGCGCGGGCCGACCAAAACCGTCACCCGCTGCCCAGGCCTGTCGGGCCGAAGTGACGATTCCCGTCACCTGGCGTGCAGATGTCACGCCACAGAAGCCCATTCAGGCTGGCACGCCCCCTGCATTCCGGGGGGTGTCCCTGCCCCACAACCCCCTCCCTCAGGAGCTGATCCATGAAGCGCGTTCAACAAGGTTTCACCCTCATCGAACTGATGATCGTCGTGGCGATCATCGGCATCCTGGCCGCCGTGGCGCTGCCGGCTTATCAGGACTACACCATCCGCGCCCGCGTGACGGAAGGTCTGTCGCTGGCGAATGGCATGAAGCCGACCGTTTCCGAGAACATCGCCGCAGCCGGTGGGACCATCGGTGCCGGTTCTTGCGCTGGTGTGACCAATCTCGGTGTTACCGGTGCGGTCGCATCTGTCACCTGCACTGATACGACTGGTGTGATCACGGCAACGATGGGCGCTACTGCCGCCGATGTGGTGCTGACGCTGACCCCGGAGGTGGCAGCTGATGGTACGTCTGTGTCTTGGACCTGTGAGGTTGGGGACTCTGCGGATTCGAAGTACGTCCCCTCGACCTGCCGCACGGCTGCTGCTTCCTGATATCGGGCAAGCTCGATCATGAATGGGGCCCTGCGGGGCCCCATTTCTTGTTGGATGTCGAGCTATGGTCCGCGCAACTGGCGTTCAGTCGGCGTGCTGAACACCTAGAACGCGGATCAGTCCTGCGGCCGATGGATGTCACGAATCGTGCACCACCCTCGCATCAAGGATTCAGCTGCAATTGGCGCACTTCTGTGCATGCTGCTGAGCGTCTCTGCTTGGTGGCTGGCGTCTCCTTACGCAGGAATCCGCCACGACGGGATCTTCTACGCCGGAGACGCGCTCCGCCGTCTTTCGCCTGAGCTGCTCGCCGGTGACCCGTTCTTCCACCGGGGGTCACAAGGCGACTTTTCAGCTTTCGGACCCCTGTATGCCCAACTGATCAAGTGGTTGGGATTGGAGCGCGCGGCATTCCTGCTGACGCTGTCCGGTCGGGTCAGCTGGTTGTTGGCCGCTACAGCCCTGGTTTGGGCATTGACGCCATCCCGGCTTTGGCCGGTGCTTCTGGCATTGGCTCTGAGCCTGCCTCGCGAGTACGGGCCGCTGGAAGTACTTGCGCGCGCAGAGCCTTTCGCAAGCCCGCGCCTTCTGGCCGAAGCCACCTCCCTGGCCGCGTTGGCGTTTGCGTTGCGCGCGCGCTGGGCACTGGCTGCCGTCGCCTGGTTCACCAGCATGTTGATGCATCCCCTGATGGGTGTGTTCGCGGGCGCCGTTGTCGCCTTCATGCTTCCTGCCACCGGGAGGCGATGGGTGGGGATTGTTGCGGCGGGTCTGCTCGCGCTGGCCTGGCTCATGCAGCTGCAGCCTCTGCCGCGGCTGGCGCTCCAGTTCGACGATGCCTGGTGGGAAGTCGTCGACGGGCGAAACGCGATGATCCTGTGGCAGTACTGGACGCTGCCGCAGGTCAGTCAGGCAGGGCTCGCCTTGTTGCTGTTGGCGGACGTGTACCGACGCCTGTCGCGCAGCGATGCCACGCGAAAGCTGGCAGCCGGCCTAGCCATCACCAGCGTCTCTTGCGCAGTGATTTGGATCTGGGCCAGCTACGAACGAAATGTACTGATCCTGCAGGTGCAGCCATGGCGGGTCTTGTGGATGCTGAATCTGCTGGCCCCGGTCGTTTGGGTGGCCACCATCTGGCGTGCAAGTACGGCGCTGACACTGCTGCCGGTCAGCCTGGTGCTCTTGGCTTGGGTGATGGATTCATGGGCCGCATTCTTCGTTGGCGCACTCGCCCTGTGGCTGCAAGCCAAGCCTACGCTGTGGGAACTGGGCTCCCGTCGTCGATGGGTGACGCTGCTCGTCGCGGGCCTTGCGCTTGTCGAGTTGTTTGACGTCTTATCGCCACTGCTGATGTCGCCATCCCCAATGGCAGAGCCCAGTCGACTGGCAACGCGCCTCGCACCGTGGTTCGCAGAGCCGATGCTTGTCATGGTGACGTTGTTGGCGGCCTTGCCCGTGGTGTTCCTGAGGGGCGCATGGCGGCTGGCAGTCAGTGCTTCCGCAGCGGGTGCGCTGCTGTTCAGCCTCGCCATTTGGTCGTCATGGATGGCGCAGCCGCCTGCGGACGCCGCCGAGCGGGCGCTGTCGCTGAAGGCGCAATCGTTCATTCCGCCTGGCGCCACGGTCTGGTCAGACTTGGGTTTGCCGAATACCTGGTTCTATCTGCAGCGCAAGCACTACGCCAGCAGCGCTCAGGGCGCCGGCGCGCAGTTCGACAGAAATCTTGCGCTCGCCCTGAAGGAGCGTTTGGAGCGTCTGCGCCGTCTGGGCCTGACCACCGAGAGTTGGCAGCTGAACCCTAAGGACAACGTTGCCAAGATTCGTCCAAGTGAGAGTGCGGCGCGTTCCGCCTGTCAGGATCAGGCCCTGGATTGGCTGGTTTTCAGGGGATTGGTCCCCGCGGCTCATGTTGTCATCCAGGCCGACCTTCTTCCAGGCCGGTTGTCGTTGTTCGACTGCCAGCGGTTTCGAAAGCCTCAAGATGCCTGATTCACAGCTGTCCATCCAGGCAGCCGCGAACCACCGGCCGGTTCAGCCACTCGCCTTTGGCGAGATCACCCGTTACGGGATCGTCAGCGCGTTGGCGCTGTTGCTGGACTTCGCCGTCATGGCGGCCTTGGTGGAGCGGGCAGGGTGGTCGCCCGTGGGTGCTTCGGCCGCCGGCTTTGCCTGCGGCATGGTTCTGGCCTACGCATTGGCCAGCCGGTGGGCCTTCCGCGGGCACGCGCATCGCGAGGGCGTGCGCGGGCTCCTGCTGTTCAGTGTCATCGGCGGTGCCGGTCTGGCGGTCAACTCCGCACTGGTCTGGCTCGGCGTGGCCGCAGCCGGCTTGGCGTGGCCGCTGGCCAAGCTGCTTGCCGCGGCTGGAAGCTTCGTCTTCAACTACGCGCTGCGCAAGCGTCTGCTTTACAAGCCAGGGAGAGAGGAAGAACGATGAAACCGGTGGTTGTCATTGGCGCTGGCCCGGCCGGGCTGACTGCGGCGCTCGAACTCCAGCGCAAGGGCTGGTCGAACGTGACCGTGCTGGAGGCTACACAGGACATCGGCGGCCTGTCCAAGACGGTGAACCACAAGGGAAACCGCATCGACATCGGCGGGCACCGCTTCTTCAGCAAGAGCGACTGGGTCATGGATTGGTGGCGCCGGATGATGCCGGTGGCGCAGCCAGACCAGCCCACCGGTGAGGCCCCGCCGCTGCGCCTGGCCTACCAGGGAGCCTCGCGCCTGATCGGCCGTGGCCAGTTCACCGCCAAGGAGAGCGACGAGCGGGTGATGCTGGTGCGAAACCGCCTGTCGCGCATCTACTGGGGCGGCCAGTTCTTTGACTACCCGCTCAAGCCCGGGCTGGACATGGCCCTCAAGCTGGGCCCGGCGCGCTGCCTGCGGCTCGGCGCCAGCTATGCACGGGCGTCGATGTTCCCGATTGCCGACGAGCGTTCCCTGGAAGACTTCTTCATCAACCGCTTCGGCCGCGCGCTGTACCACCAGTTCTTCAAGGAGTACACGGAGAAGGTCTGGGGCGTGCCCTGCAGCCAGATCAGTGCGGAGTGGGGGGCTCAGCGCGTCAAGAGCCTTTCCGTGGGCAAGATGCTGTTGCACGCAGCGAAAAAGGCGGTGGGTGGCGGCGGCGGCGAAGCTCAGACATCGCTGATCGAACACTTCCTGTACCCGAAGTTCGGGCCGGGCCAGATGTGGGAGTCTGCGGCCGACGATTTCGTCAAGCAGGGCGGGTGTCTGTTGAAAGGCGCCACGGTCACCCAGATCGAGCGCAAAGGAGACAAGGTGGCGTCGGTCAGCTTCCGGCGCGACGACGGAACCATGCAAACGCTGGCCGCCGGGCATGTGGTGTCCACCATGCCGGTGCGCGAACTGGTGCAGGCCCTGCGCCCGGCTCCGGCGCCGGAGGTCCAGCGTATTGGAGGTGCCCTGCAGTACCGTGACTTCATCACCGTGGGCCTGCTCTATCGACGGATGCGCCGTACGCCCGCGTCGGTGTGTGCCCGCACGAACCGCATGCCAGACAACTGGATCTACATTCAGGAACCCGGTGTCAAGGTGGGCCGACTGCAGGTCTTCAACAACTGGAGCCCCTACATGGTGGCCGACCCCGAGACCGTCTGGCTGGGGTTGGAGTTCTTCGCCCGCGATGACGATGAGCTCTGGGCCATGAGCGACGACGGGCTCAGGGCGCTGGCCATCCGCGAGATGCAGCAGCTGGGCCTTGCCAATGAAGCCGATGTCCTGGATGCCACCGTGATCCGCATGCCCAAGGCCTACCCGGGCTATTTCGGCGCAGCGTACGAACAGTTCGAGGTGGTCCGGCAATGGCTGGACGGCATTTCGAACCTCTATCTGGTGGGACGCAACGGCATGCACCGCTACAACAACCAGGACCACTCAATGCTTTCTGCACGGCTGGCTGCGAATGCCATTCTGAGTGGGTCAGCCGATCACGCCCCGATCTGGGCCGTGAACATCGATGACGAGTACCACGAGGAAGGCGCTGTAGAGCAGGACGGCCATGCCGCGGGGAACCGGCCTCTGGAGCAGGCAGCTTGAATTGCACGCGGCGCTGAGGAGCATGGTCTGAACCCCGCGCCGATCGCGCTGGCTCGCTGCCAAACGCGGCTGGCTGAGCAGCCAGATGTTCACAGACGCCGGCCCGCATCGGCGACCACCTGCGGGCCGTTCTGGCCGCGTGGTTGGTTCCAGGTCTTCCCCATCGAACCCATCGATCTAGAATTTGCAGAACGAACGGGAGATCCATCATGACCCTGCAAACCTTGTCGTCCAAGTTCCAGGTCGTGATCCCCAAGGACATCCGGGAATCCATGCAGCTGGCCCCGGGCATGCCCATGCAGGCGCTGCAGTACGGTGATCGCATCGAGTTCATTCCGGTGCGGCCCGTGACGGCCGCGCGGGGCCTGTGCAAAGGCATGGATACCCGCTTCGAGCGCGAAGACGACCGCTGAAGCTTCACGGTGAACGTCGTCGAAACCTCCAGGTGGCTGGACACACGCTGCCGATGGCCGATGCGCTGATTGACGCCACGGCAGTTCGCCATGGCGCCGTGGTGTTCACGCAGGACGCCCACTTCGCCGGCCTGCCGCAGGTGCAGTACTTCCCACGGCACGGGGCCTGAGCGTGCCGGGTCACGCCTGTGGTGCCCGCTGCGCCCTCTCGTCCCGGCGCATTGCTGTCGGACGAGCAAACCCGCCGCCATCGTTTCGCCAGTGCCGTGGGCGCAGCGAAGCCTTGCGTTCAGGGTCGCGCCGTCTGGCAGGTCTGGCAGGTCTGGCAGGTCTGGCAGGTCTGTCGGGTCTGCCGGAGCGCCCGCGGTCGCCTGCCGCCTTCTGAACCACCAACGGCATGCCCGCATCGCTCCTGGCCGCCGCCCTGGCCGCCACGCTCCCGGCCCTGCTGGCCCACAACCCGCCGCCGTCCCCCACCTTCCTGAACCAGGCGCTGGCGCTGGCGACGTGGGGCCTGTTCGCGGCGCTGGCGGGTGGGCTCTGGGCGCGGCCGGTGCTGCGGCCGGCCGGGGCGCTGTTCGCCGCGCTGGCGGCGCTGGCCGTGGGCGTGTGGTGGTCCTGGGGGCCGGGCGCGCTGCCGTCCAGCCTGGCGCTCTCGGCGCTGGGCCTGCTGGCGGCGGCGGCGGTGCTGCTGGCCGCCGGGGTGTCGGCGCGCGCCACCGCCTCGGCTGAGGCGCTGTTCGTGGCCTTCTGCGCCGGCTGGCTGCTGGCCGGCGGCGTCAACCTGGCCATCGCCGCGGTGCAGGTGTTCGCGCCGGGCTGGGCCGACGGCACCTGGATCGCCCGCTCCGGCCTGCCGGGGCGGGCCGTGGGCAACCTGCGCCAGCCCAACCACCTCAGCAGCCTGCTGATGTGGTCGGCGCTGGCCCTGGTGGCGCTGCGCGCCATGGGCCGGCTGCGGCCGGCGGCCGGCTGGGCCGGGCTGGCGCTGCTGATGGGCGGGGTGGTGCTCACGGCCTCGCGCACCGGGCTCGTGAGCGTGCTGCTGCTGGCCGCCTGGGGGCTGGCCGACCGCGGCCTGACGCGCGAGGTGCGCCGCCTGCTGCTGGCCGCCCCGCTGCTGTACGCCGCGGCCTGGGTGGCCATGTGGGCGCTGGCGCAGTCCGGCGGCGCCACCTTCGGCGGCGAGGCCCGGCTGCAGGAGACCGACATCTCCAGCTCGCGCTTCGGCATCTGGGCCAACACGCTGGCGCTGATCGCCGCCCATCCCTGGGCCGGCGTGGGCTTCGGCGAGTTCAACCTGGCCTGGTCGATGACCGCCTTCCCCGGCCGGCCCACGGCATTCTTCGACCACGCCCACAACCTGCCGCTGCACCTGGTGGCCGAGCTGGGGCTGCCGCTGGGCGGCGCGGCCTGCGGGCTGCTGGCCTGGGCGCTGTGGCGCGCGCTGCGCCCGGCGCCGGCGCTGCGCGGCACGGCGCAGGGCATGCTGCAGCGCTGTGCGGCGATGTTCGTGCTGATGATCGGCGTGCACAGCCTGCTGGAGTACCCGCTGTGGTACGCCTACTTCCTGCTGCCGCTGGCCTGGGTGTGGGGTTTTGCGCTCGGCGGGCGGGGGGGTGCCGGCGTGGCGGCGGCCGCGCCGCTGCCGCCGCCCCGGGCGCGGCCGGTGCTGGCCGTGGGCGCGCTGGTGGCGGCGCTGGTGGCGGTGGCCGATTACCAGCGCGTGGTGCGCATCTTCGAGGCGCCGCCGGGCGCGCCGCCGCTGGCCGCGCGCATCCGCGATGGGCGCGCGAGCTGGCTCTTCGCCCACCATGGCGACTACGCCGCGGCCACCACCGGCCTGGGGGCCGAGGGGCTGGCGGCCTTCGACGGGGCCAAGCACTTCCTGCTGGACACGCGGCTGATGCGCGCCTGGGCCGAGGCGCTGGCCGCGGCCGGCCGCGTGGACGAGGCGCGCTGGGTGGCCGCCCGGCTGCGCGAGTTCGGCCCGGCGCGCGCGGGCGACTTCTTCGCCCCCTGCGCCGAGCCGGCCTCGGCCGCCGCGGCCTGGCCCTGCCAGGCGCCGGCGAAGGCATGGGCCTGGCGCGATTTCCAGCGGCGGTGATGACCATTGGCCCATGCGTCTGACCCCGCAAGAGCGCACCCTGATCCGCGACCTGGGCCTGCGGCACTTCGGCACCGTGCCGCGGTTGTTCGGCTCGCGGCTGGACGACAGCCGCGGCGGGGGCGACATCGACTTGCGGGTGACCACGCCACTCCCGCCCGCCGAAGCCGCGCGCCGGCGCCTGGACCTGCTGGCCGACCTCTGGATCGCGCTGGGCGAGCAGGTGCTGCGGCCGTTCACCGCCGATGTGCTGGGCGAGCCGGTGTCGGACCATCCTCTGATCGTGGCCGTGCGCAATGATGCGCTGGAGGCGGCCCGCGGTCTGGAAACCCTGCTGGCGCGGCTGGAGACCCGCTGGGCGGCATCCAGCGCCGCCGGAGCGGCCGAAGCAGCAGGCTGAGCGCTGCCGGCGGCGTCAGCCCGCCGCCACCCAGTGCCCCGACTTCCCGCCCTGCTTCTCCAGCAGCCGCACACCGTCGATCACCATGCCGCGGTCGGCGGCCTTGCACATGTCGTAGACGGTGAGCAGGCCCACCTGCACGGCGCAGAGGGCCTCCATCTCCACGCCGGTGCGGCCCAGGGTCTCCACCTGGGCGCTGCAGTGCACGCTGCTGGCGGCCTCGTCGAGCGTGAAGTCCACCGCCACGCGGGTGATGGGCAGCGGGTGGCACAGCGGCACGAGGTCGGCGGTGCGCTTGGCGCCCTGGATGGCGGCGATGCGGGCAATGCCGATCACGTCGCCCTTCTTCGCCTGCCCGCCGGCAATCAGCGCGAAGGTGGCCGGCTGCATGCGGATGCAGCCGGTGGCGCGCGCCACGCGGTGCGTCACGTCCTTGGCCGAGACGTCCACCATGTGGGCCTGGCCGGTGGCGTCGAAGTGGGTGAGCGGAGAGGTCATCGCAGACGGAAACATGCGGGCAATGCGGCGCTGTCATCATAGCCACCGCATGACGGATCGCCGGCTCTCCAGGCTGCCGCGGCGCGCGGGCTGCGCGCTGCTGGCGGCCGCGTTCGCGCTGCAGGCGCTGCCGCTGCAGGCCCAGACCGCCGCGCTGCCGGCGCTGGGCGATGCCGCCGCCGAGGCGCTGGACATCCCGGAGGAAGGCCGCATCGCGCAGGAGATCCTGCGCAGCGCCCGCGGCGACCCGGCCTTCCTGGACGACCCGGTGCTGCAGGCCTACCTGGAGTCCATCTTCACGCCGATGCTGGAGACGGCGCGCCGCAGCGGGCAGATCGGCAACGACATCGACCGCCCCTTCGCGTGGGTCTCGTTCCTGGTGCGCGACCCCAGCGTCAACGCCTTTGCCATGCCCGGGGGCCTGATCGGCGTGCACCTGGGGCTGATCGCGATGACCGAGCACCCCGACGAGTTCGCCTCGGTGCTGGCGCACGAGCTGTCGCACGTGACGCAGCGCCACATCGCGCGCAGCATCGGCGGTTCGCAGCGCACCAGCATGCTGGCGCTGGCCGCCATGATTGCCGGGCTGGTGCTGGCGGCGCGCTCGGGCAATTCCGACGTGGCGCAGGCGGCCGTCCTTGGCGGCCAGGGCGCCATGATCCAGGGCCAGCTGAACTACTCGCGCGACATGGAGCGCGAGGCCGACCGCATCGGCTTCGGCCTGCTGGTGGGCAGCGGCCACGACCCGGCGGCCATGGCCTCGATGTTCGAGCGCCTGGCGATGGCCAACCGGCTGGCCGACAACGGCAGCTTCCCCTACCTGCGCAGCCACCCGCTGACCACCGAGCGCATCGCCGAGGCGCGCGCCCGCGTGCCCGACGCCGCCCCCGGCCTGCCGCCGCCGCCGCTGATGCACACGCTGATGCGCGCCCGCGCCTCGGTGCTGATGGACCCGGGCACCACCGCGTTGCAGCGTGTGCTGGCCACCCCGGGCGAGGCGCTGCCGGTGCTCTACGCCCGTGCGCTGGCCGCGGCGCTGCTGCGCGACGCCGCCGCCGGCGACGCGCTGTGGCCGGCGCTGCAGGCGGCCATGCGCCAGCCCGGGCTGCCGGCCGACGCCGCGCGCGTGCTGCGGCTGCTGGGCGCGGAGCTGCAGCTGGCGCTGGGCCGGCCGCAGGCCGCGGCGGCGCTGCTGGACGAGGGCGACCGCTCGCGCACCGCGCTGCTGATGCGTGCCCAGGTGGCGCGCAGCGTGCCCGATGCCGCGTTGCCGCCGGCGCGCGTGGCGCTGGAGGCCAGCGTGCAGGCGCTGCAGGCCTGGGTGATCGAGCACCCCGACGACACCGCGGTCTGGTGGGCCCTGTCGCAAGGGGCCGAGCGGCTGGGCCAGCCGGTGCGCGCGCGCCGCGCCGAGGCCGAGGCGCGCTGGTCCAGCGGCGACCTCAACGGTGCCATCGCCGCGCTGCAGACTGCGCGCCGGCTGCCGGCGGGCCGCGAGGCCATCGAGCTGCACGTGGTGGAGTCGCGCTGGCGGGTGCTGGAGGCAGAGCGCCGCAAGCGCATGGAAGAGGCACGCATGTCGCGTGCCGGGCGCTGAACCGGGCCGTCTGGCCCCGTCCGCCGCCCGCCGCAGGCCCGGTCACGAGCGGTCACGCGCGGTGACGGCGCCCCGGCGGCGAGCGGTTACCATCCCCGCCACCGCGCGGGTTCACCCCGAGCCCGCGGCGTCAGCCCACAACTCCACCGGAGATCCCGCCATGGCCACCGCCAAGAAAGCCGCCCCCGCTGCGGCGCCTGCCCGCAAGCCCAACGCCGCCTTCATGAAGGCGATGAAGCCCAGCGCCGCGCTGGCCGCCGTGGTGGGCGCCGACCCGATCCCGCGCACCGAGGTCACCAAGCGCGTGTGGGACTACATCAAGAAGCACGACCTGCAGGACAAGGCGAAGAAGACCGAGATCAACGCCGACGCCAAGCTGCGTGCCGTGCTCGGCAAGGACCGGGTCACGATGTTCGAGATGACCAAGCTGATCAACGCCCACCTGTCGTAGAGCCCCCACGCCCCCTCCCGGTCGCCGCCCCCCCAAGGGGGCGTCCGGCGACGGACCGGCAGAGCCGGATCCGTGCCGGGGCTTGACCTGGCGCCGCGCTGCGGCGCCTTGATTCAGGGATGCCTCGCCATCATCAGGCGCAGGAAGCGCCCGGTATGGCTGGCCTCGCAGGCCGCCACCTGCGCCGGCGTGCCGGCGGCCACGATGCGGCCGCCGCCGCTGCCGCCCTCGGGGCCCAGATCCAGCAGCCAGTCGGCGCAGCGGATCATGTCCAGGTTGTGCTCGATCACGACCACGGTGTTGCCGGCGTCGCGCAGCTGCAGCAGCACCTCCAGCAGCAGCCGGATGTCCTGGAAGTGCAGCCCGGTGGTGGGCTCGTCGAGGATGTACAGCGTGCGCCCGGTGTCGCGCTTGCCCAGCTCCTGCGCCAGCTTCACGCGCTGCGCCTCGCCGCCCGACAGCGTGGTGGCGCTCTGGCCCAGGCGCACGTAGCCCAGGCCCACGTCCAGCAGCGCCTTGAGCCGGCGCGCGATGGCCGGCACGGCGCCGAAGAACTCGTGCGCCTCCTCGATGGTCATGTCCAGCACCTGCGCGATGTTGCGGCCGCGGTACAGGATCTCCAGCGTCTCGCGGTTGTAGCGCAGGCCGCCGCAGGTGTCGCAGGGCACGTAGACGTCGGGCAGGAAGTGCATCTCCACCTTGATGACGCCGTCGCCCTGGCAGGCCTCGCAGCGCCCGCCGCCGCCCGAGGCGCCCACGTTGAAGCTGAAGCGCCCGGCGCCGTAGCCGCGCTCGCGCGCCGCCGGCACCTCGGCGAACAGCTCGCGGATGGGCGTGAACAGCCCGGTGTAGGTGGCCGGGTTGCTGCGCGGCGTGCGGCCGATGGGGCTCTGGTCGACGTTGATCACCTTGTCGAAGGCCTCCAGGCCCTCGATGCGGTCGTGCGGCGCCGGCTCGGCGTGGCTGCCGTAGAGCTTGCGCGCGGTGGCGGCGTACAGGGTGTCGTTGACCAGCGTGCTCTTGCCGGAGCCGGACACGCCGGTCACGCAGGTGAGGCGGCCGACGGGGAACTCCGCCGTCAGCCCGTGCAGGTTGTGGCCGCGCGCGCCCACCACGCGCACCACCGGCGTGTCGGGCGTGGTCACGGGGCCGGGCGGGGCGCTGATGCGCAGCACGCCGGCCAGGTAGCGGCCGGTGAGCGACTCCGGGTCGGCCTCCACCTGCGCCGGCGTGCCCTGCGCGATCACGCGGCCGCCGTGCACGCCGGCGCCCGGGCCCATGTCCACCACGTGGTCGGCGGCGCGGATCATGTCCTCGTCGTGCTCCACCACCAGCACCGAGTTGCCCAGGTCGCGCAGGTGCTGCAGGGTGGCGATGAGGCGCTCGTTGTCGCGCTGGTGCAGGCCGATGCTGGGCTCGTCGAGCACGTACATCACGCCCGAGAGCCCGCTGCCGATCTGGCTGGCCAGGCGGATGCGCTGCGCCTCGCCACCGCTGAGGGTGTCGGCGCCGCGGTCCAGGCTCAGGTAGGTCAGGCCCACGTCCACCAGGAAGCGCAGCCGCGCGCGGATCTCGCGCAGCACCTTGTTGGCGATCTCGGCCTTGGCGCCTTCGAGCTCCAGGCTGTCGAACCAGTCGCGGCAGCGCGCCAGCGTCCAGCGCTCCACCTCGTACAGCGGCGGGCCGGGCTCGGTGCAGCCGGCCGGCTGCAGGAAGACGTGGCGCGCCTCGCGCCGCAGGCGGCTGCCGGCGCAGGCCGGGCAGGGCCGGGCGGCCTGGTAGCGCGCCAGGTCCTCGCGCACGGCGGCGGAGTCGGTCTCGCGCCAGCGGCGCTCCCAGTTGGGGATGATGCCTTCGAAGGGGTGGCGCTTCCTCACGCTGCGCGCGCGGCCGGCGCGGCCGGCGGACTCGGCGGCGTAGACGAACTCGATCTCCTCCTCGCCCGAGCCGTGCAGCAGCACCTGGCGCGCCCGCTCGGGCAGGCTCTCGAACGGCGCCTCGATGTCGAAGCCGTAGTGCGCCGCCACGCTCTCCAGCAGCGAGAAGCTGTAGGCGTTGCGCCGGTCCCAGCCCTTGATGGCGCCGCTGGCCAGGCTCAGCTGCGGGAAGGCGACCACGCGCTCGGGGTCGAACACCGTCACCTGGCCCAGGCCGTCGCAGGCCGGGCAGGCGCCCACCGGCGAGTTGAACGAGAACAGCCTCGGCTCCAGCTCGGGGATGGAGTAGCTGCACTTGGGGCAGCCGAAGCGGCTGCTGAAGGCGTGCTCCCGCTCCGCGTCCATCTCCAGCGCGATGGCCTTGCCGTCGGCCACGCGCAGCGCCGCCTCCAGGCTCTCGGCCAGGCGCTGGCGCATGTCGGGGCGCAGCTTCAGGCGGTCGATGACGACGTCGATGTCGTGCTTGTCGTTCTTCTTCAGCGTGGGCAGCGCGTCGGCCTCGACCACCCGGCCGCCGACCCGGAAGCGCACGTAGCCCTGCGCCTGCATGTCCTGGAACAGCTCGGTGAACTCGCCCTTGCGGTCGCGCACCACCGGCGCCAGCACCATCAGCCGCGTGTCCTCGGGCAGGGCGAGCACGGCGTCCACCATCTGGCTCACGCTCTGCGCCTGCAGCGGCAGCCCGTGGTCGGGGCAGAAGGGCGTGCCGGCGCGGGCGTAGAGCAGGCGCAGGTAGTCGTGGATCTCGGTGATGGTGCCGACGGTGGAGCGCGGGTTGTGGCTGGTGGCCTTCTGCTCGATGCTGATGGCCGGGCTCAGGCCCTCGATCACGTCGACGTCGGGCTTGTCCATCAGCTGCAGGAACTGCCGCGCGTAGGCGCTCAGGCTCTCCACGTAGCGGCGCTGGCCCTCGGCGTACAGCGTGTCGAAGGCCAGGCTCGACTTGCCCGAGCCCGACAGCCCCGTGATCACCACCAGGGCCTGCTTGGGCAGGTCGAGGTCGATGTTCTTCAGGTTGTGGGTGCGCGCGCCCCGGACGCGCAGCGTCGGCGCGTCGTGCGGCGGGGCGGGGGAAGAGGGCATCGGCACCGGAAGCGGCAAAACCGGTCATGATAGCCACCGTGATCCCGCTGCGCAGCGACCCCGGCTCGCCCTGGAACCCTCAGGCCCAGGCTTGCCTGGCCTGTGGCGTGCGCAGCCGGGCGCTGTTCGGCGTGCTCGACGAATCCGAGCTGGCGGCCATCCACCACCACATCGCCGACATCGCGCTCGAGCCCGGCCAGCGCCTGTACGACGCCAACACCCGCGGCACCGCGGCCTTCACGGTGCGCGAGGGCGTGCTGCGGCTGGAGCGCAGCAGCGAGCGCGGCGACCGCCGCATCGTGCGCCTGGCCGGGCGCACGCAGCTGGTGGGCATGGAGGCCATGCTCGGCCAGACCTACGCGGCCGACGCCGTGGCCTGCACGCCGGTGCGCGCCTGCCGGCTGCCGCGCGTGCTGGTCGATGAGCTGGCCGAGCGCCAGCCGGCGCTGCTGCGCGGCCTGATGACGCGCTGGCAGAACGCGCTGGACGAGGCCGACGAGTGGCTCACCGAGCTGAGCGCCGGCAGCGCGCGCTGGCGCGTGCTGCGCCTGCTGCTCAAGCTCACCGAGTACGGCGAGGCCGACGGGCGGCTGTGGCTGCCCACCCGCGGCGAGATGGGCGCCATGCTGGGCCTGACGGTGGAGACCACCAGCCGCCTGGTGGCGGCGCTGCGCCGCGAGGGTGTGCTGGAACTGCTGGACACACGCCACGCGCGCGTGGCCATGCCGCTGCTGGCCGCGGCGCTGAAGGCCGAGGGCGAGGCCGGCGACCGCGGCTGACGCTCAGGCCGTGCCGGCCTCGAGCACGCGCAGGATCTCCCGCCCGTAGGCCTCGAGCTTCTTGGCGCCCACGCCGCTGATGCCGCCCAGCGCGTCCAGCGTGTCGGGCTGCGCGCGCGCCATCTCCGCCAGCGTGGCGTCGTGGAACACCACGTAGGCCGGCAGGTTGTGCGCCTTGGCCACCTCGCCGCGCCAGGCCTTCAGCGCCGCGAAGCGGGCCAGCGCCGCCTCGTCCAGCGGCAGCGGCGGCGGCTTGTCGCCACCACCCCGCCGTGCCGTGCCGCTGCCCCTGGCGCGCCGGGCCTCCGCCGGCTGGCGCAGCTGCAGCCGGACCTCGCCCTTCAGCACGGCGCGCGCCGATTCGTCCAGCACCAGCGTGTGCCACTCGCCTTCGGCGCGCACGTGACCCAGCGCGATCAGCTGGCGCAGCACGCCGCGCCACTGCGCCTCGCTGGTGTCGGCGCCGATGCCGAAGGTGCTGAGCTGCTCGTGGCCGTGCTGGCGCACCTTGTCGGTGACCTTGCCGCGCAGCACGTCGATCAGGTGGCCGGCGCCGAAGGACATGCCGCCGTGCTGCTGGAAGCGGTAGATGCAGCTCAGCGCCTTGCGCGCAGCCTCGGTGGCGTCCCAGGTGGCGGGGGGCACGAGGCAGTTGTCGCAGTTCCAGCAACGGACCCTCGGGTTGCCCTCGTTCGCCACCTCCCGAGGGGGCTCGCCGCGGCCCGGGAAACCCGTTTCCGCGCCGGGGCCGCGATAGTCCTCCCCGAAGTACGACAACAGCCGCACACGCCGGCAGTCGTGCGCCTCGGCCAGGCCGAGCAGGGCGTCGAGCTTGCCGCGCTGCAGGCGCTTGTAGTCGTCGCCGGCCTCGCCCTCGTCGATCATGCGGCGCTGGTTCACCACGTCCTGCAGGCCATAGGCCATCCAGGCGTCGGCGGGCAGGCCGTCGCGGCCGGCGCGGCCGGTTTCCTGGTAGTAGCCCTCGATGTTCTTGGGCAGATCGAGGTGGGCCACGAAGCGCACGTCGGGCTTGTCGATGCCCATGCCGAAGGCGATGGTGGCCACCATCACCAGCCCGTCCTCGCGCAGGAAGCGGTCCTGGTGGCGGCGGCGCGTGTCGGCGTCCAGGCCGGCGTGGTAGGGCAGCGCGGGCACACCTTCGCCCACCAGCCAGGCGGCCGTCTCCTCCACCTTGCGCCGGCTCTGACAGTAGACGATGCCGGCGTCGTCCTCGTGCTCGTCGCGCAGGAAGCGCAGCAGCTGCGCCTTGGGGTCGGCCTTCTCGACGATGGTGTAGCGGATGTTGGGCCGGTCGAAGCTGCTGACGAACAGCCGCGCCTCGGCCAGCGCCAGGCGCTCGACGATGTCGGCGCGGGTGTGGGCGTCGGCGGTGGCCGTCAGCGCCAGCCGCGGCACGTCGGGGAAGCGCTCGTGCAGCGTGCTCAGCCCGAGGTACTCGGCCCGGAAGTCGTGGCCCCACTGGCTCACGCAGTGCGCCTCGTCGATGGCGAACAGGCTCAGCAGCCCGCGCTCATGCAGCGAGCTCAGCATGGCCAGGAAGCGCGGCGTGAGCAGCCGCTCGGGCGCGGCGTACAGCATCACCAGCCGGCCGGCGAGCAGCTCGCGCTCGATGCGCCGCGCCTCGTCGCCGTCGAGCGTGCTGTTGAGGAAGGCGGCGGGCACGCCCAGCTCGTCCAGCGCGCCGACCTGGTCGTGCATCAGCGCGATCAGCGGGCTGACGACCACCGTCACGCCGCGGCCCGCGCGGTGGCGCGCAATGGCCGGGATCTGGTAGCACAGGCTCTTGCCGCCGCCGGTGGGCATCAGCACCAGCGCGTCGCCGCCGGCGATGGCGTGCTCGACGATGGCCTGCTGCGCCCCGCGGAACGCGGGGTAGCCGTAGACCTCGTGCAGGATGGACAGCGGGGCGGTGCGGACGGGGTCGTCGGTGATCACGGGCGACATCGTAGTGTGGGCCGCCGCCCACCGGCGGCCCACCGCCGCGCCCGCCCCTGCCGTCAGCGTTCCTGCATGCGCGACAGGTAGTCCAGCAGCGCGACGATCCGGTTGCGCACGTACCACTCCGGCTGGGGCGCGGTGCCGGCCTGCGCCAGGGCCTCCTGCCGGTAGCGCTGGCCCCAGATCGGCATCGTCGAGGTGCCGTGGGCGCCGATGGCGCGGCTGGACCGGCCGTCGATGATCTCCCACACCAGCTGGTTGGGGAAGGTGCCGCCGTTGCGCCGGGCGATGGTGGTCAGGTCGGTCGGCGCCTGGGTCAGGAAGCGCCGCATCTCGCCGTTGCCGCGGCCGGACTCGCCGTGGCAGATGGCGCAGTGGGCGTCGTACTCCAGCTTGCCGGCGTCGGCCGGTTGGGCCGCGGCCAGCGGCGCCGCCACCACGGCGGCGGCCAGGGCGGCCAGGTTCCAGTGCCTGCTCTTCATGCGTGTCTCCTCGTGGGGGTCGTGGCATCCAAGCCACCCGTGGCGACCCGCCGGGCGGATACAACCATGCCTCCACCCGGCCACGGGCCGGCCGCGAGTGCCACGGTCAATGTAGGCCGCCGGCACCGGCGCCCCTTGCGGAGACTCAATGCGCCGCCTGGAGACCGGTGGCTGTACCCGCCCCGGGGTGCCCCCGCGCGAGGGGGCCCGTGGGGGCGAGGCTGCCGAGGGGCCGCGGCGGGGCCGTGGCGCGATAATGAAAGCCTGCCCTCCCGGGCCCCTTCCCACCCTCACGCGACGGAGTACGCCATGGCGTCGGTCAACAAGGTCATCCTCATCGGCAACCTCGGGCGCGACCCGGAGGTGCGCTATGCGCCCAGCGGCTCGGCCATCTGCAACGTCACCATCGCCACCTCGCGCCAGTGGAAGAACAAGGACAGCGGCGAGCGCCAGGAAGAGACCGAGTGGCACCGGGTGGTCTTCTACGACCGCCTGGCCGAGATTGCCGGCGAGTACCTGAAGAAGGGCCGTCCGGTCTACGTGGAGGGCCGCCTGAAGACCCGCAAGTGGACCGACAAGGACGGCGTCGAGAAGTACACCACCGAGATCGTGGCCGAGCAGATGCAGCTGCTGGGCGGCCGCGAGGGTGGTGGTGGCGGTGGCGGCTATGGCGACGAGGCCGGCATGGGCGGCGGCATGGGCGAGGGCCGGGACAGCCGCCCGGCCCGCAGCGCCCCGCCCCCGCGCCCGCCGGCGCAGAAGCCGGCGGCCAAGTCGTCGACCGGCTTCGACGACATGGACGACGACATTCCCTTCTAGCGAGGGATTCGCTCGCGGCGTCGTGAGCAGCGATCCGGCCACCGTGGCCACGGGGCAGCCGATCGCAGAGGAGGACGTCCGTCGCTTCGCCGCCTGGGCAGCGTCCGGGGCGGACAGCAACTCCTGGTCCATGGCGATCCGGACCGGGCGAGCGGCCGCTCGGTGGGTTCCAGGGGCCGCTGACTAGAATGCCCGCCATGGGCTACCGGCTGGTCGCAACCGTTCTGGCGCTGGTGCTGTTCTGGTCGGGTGTCGGCACCATCGAGGGTCTGCCGGGCGGGCCGCAGCCCTTCTCGGAGCAGCCGTCGGCGTTGGCGTCGTCCAGCGGCACGGAAGAGGGGCAGAACGGGTCGGTGGAAGACCACCACCTGGACGACATGCCGGTTCAGCCGGTGAGCGAGCCTCCCCTGGATTCGCCCGGTCTGCCGGGCGTCGAGCCCCTGTTGCGGCTTGCGCGGGATGCCGCCCCGCGGCGGCCGGCCACCGCGTCCGTGCTGCGGGCACCTCCGTGCCTGGCGGGCCCCTTGCGGCCGCCCTGCGGCACCACACGCCTGGCCTGAACCGCCAGCGCCCCGCACGCCCTCGACGTGCAGCCTCGGGCGCCCCGCCACACGGGGCGCCTCCCGCCGGCCCACGCAGCCGGCACCCCAACCCGAACACGTCCACGCCAGCGGGGGCTGCCCGCGGCGGCGGATGCACGCCATGGAAATCGCCATCCTCTTTGCGCTCATCGTCCTCAACGGCCTCTTTGCCATGTCGGAGATCGCGCTCGTCACGGCGCGCAAGGCGCGCCTGCAGAAGCTCATCGACGACGGCGACGGTGCCGCGGCCGCCGCCGTCAAGCTGGGCGAAGACCCCACCCGGTTCCTCTCCACGATCCAGATCGGCATCACCTCGATCGGCGTGCTGAACGGCATCGTCGGCGAGGCGGCGCTGGCGGCACCCCTGGCCGCCTGGCTCGAGGGGCTGGGCGTCGGGCAGCCCCTGGCCAACTACGGCGCCACGGGCCTCGTGGTGGTGACCATCACCTACTTCTCCATCGTGGTGGGCGAGCTGGTGCCCAAGCGCATCGGCCAGACCCATCCCGAGACGCTGGCCCGCCTGGTGGCACGGCCCATCAACTGGCTGGCCATCGGCACCAAGCCCTTCGTGAAGCTGCTGTCCGTCTCCACGCAGGCCCTGCTGCGCCTGCTGGGCGTCAAGGACAACGGCGGCAACGCGGTGACGGAGGAAGAGATCCACGCCATGCTGGCCGAGGGCACGACCGCGGGGGTCATCGAGTCGCACGAGCACGTGATGGTGCGCAACGTGTTCCGCCTCGACGACCGCCAGATCGTGTCGCTGATGGTGCCGCGGGCCGACATCGTGGCGCTGGATGTCGAACTGCCGTTCGAGGTCAACCTGGCACGCATCGAGGCGAGTGATCACGCACGCTTCCCGGTGGTGCGCGGGGGCCTCGATCAGCTCCAGGGCGTGATCAACGCGAGGCAATGGCTGTCGCGCGCCGTGCGGGAAGGCGCGCGCGAACTGCGCGACCAGCCGCTGGAGCAGCCGCTGTACGTGCCCGAGACCCTCACCGGCATGGAGCTGCTCGACAACTTCCGCGAGTCGCATGTGCAGATGGCGTTCGTCATCGACGAATATGGCGAGGTGCAGGGCCTGGTCACGCTGCAGGACCTCGTGGAGGCCATCACGGGCGAGTTCCGCCCGCGCGACCCGCAGACTGCGTATTTCACGTCATCGCGGACACCCATTTCACGGGATCGCGGACAGCATT
>VFQM010000561.1_pt1 | contig 40054 bp, 36 predicted proteins | sample 3512391 | NCBI WGS metagenome assembly VFQM01 (sample SAMN10412369, study PRJNA504923) | tailings metagenome | isolation source: Replicate 1 from Balatoc abandoned mine | place: Philippines
CAGCCTTTAAACGTACATCGGACCCAGCTAATTTCTATGAGGTAATGGATGCCTTTACCAATGTGTCTTACGCCTTCCGATTGTATGACATAATTAAAACGCCTGCCAAAACAGAAGCTCCAGCGACAACCCCAGCTAATCCACCATTACCTGTTGAGCAAGTACTTACTTTCCCCAGATACAATTACCCGGCAAGCATTCGCTATGCAGGAGTAAAGGGTTGCAATGGACCAGTGGCTAATGATGAGCTGTTTAAAAGAACGGCCAATAATGCTTTCTACCAGCCAACAGAAGAAGCAAAAGAGGTAGCTATAGTGAGTGCTTTTGAAACTACATGTTTTGATTTTGCACAGACCATGAAGTTAGTATCCTCATTCAGATCAGAAGAAACTAAGTTGAAAGTGCTGATGAAAATTTTCCCTAAAGTGTTTGATCTCGAAGCCTACAGATTAGGCACTCAACTTTTTATAGATGCTAAACTTGGTGAAGAGTGGCTTAAATATGCTTCTTTTTACCTGACTCCGCCAGCACCAGCTTGCGAAGAAAGTGATGCAGACTTTCAAAAAATACTAAAAAATGTTCAGTCAAAATTTTTCGATCATGAACGAATTGCTTTGATTGAAAGCCTGGCCATCGATCATTGTTTTAAAGTAAGCCAAATCAAGAAAATGTTTACAGAGATTAGTCAGGCAGCAAGAAAACCTGACCTACTCAAAAAACTATACGACAAGTGTCCTGATAAAAAGAATTATTACCTGCTTATTGATGATTTAATATTTCAAGGAGACAAAGAAGATTTGAAGAACTTTATAAAGAGTAAGAGCAATAATTAAAATATAAAAAGATGCTGGATTAAAAGTCCAGCATCTTTAATGCTGTTAGTGCAGCCTCCTCTCCTTTGTTTCCAAGTTTACCACCGGCACGCTCTAGCGCCTGGTTTTTATTAAGTGTGGTAAGTACACCAAAGATTACAGGCTTTTTTGTTTTAATATTAGCTTCAGTAATTCCGTAAGCCACCGCCTGGCAGATGTAATCGAAGTGAGGTGTGTCTCCCTGGATTACGCAGCCCAAAGCAATCACAGCGTGTACATCTTTTTGCTCAGCCATCCACAAAGAACCGAGTGTTAATTCAAAAGTCCCGGGTACATTTTTGCGGATAATATTTTGCTTTTTTATACCGTGCTCCAATAAAGATTGATACGCGCCCTCATAAAGAGCTCCAGTAATATCTTCATTCCATTCTGCTACTACAATGGCAACTTTAGTTTTGCTAAGGTTGCGCTTGGTTTTAATTTTTCCGGATGTAAGTATGCCCGCCATGCTTATAAATTGTTGTAAGGATAGAAACAAAAAAGGACAGCTTCCACTGTCCTTTAAAGATAATCTAATTTCTTTTTATGAGTTACTCTGCAACTTAGCCTTATACTTTCTTGCATTTTGGTACTCTGCCGCTTCAAAAAATTCGTTGATGATTCTGTCGTAAGCTTCAATTGCCTTCTCGTTATCGTTCAGCTTTTCGTAAGCCAAACCCAGCTTCATCAAGTAAGCAGGAGTAAAGAACTTATTAGGCTTATAAGTAGATGCTTTGCTGTAATACTTTGCAGCCTCCTCATATTGTTGCAATTCCATGTGCGCATCTCCTAACAAGCTGTAAGCACGTGGTTGTACCAATAAGTCATTTGAACTAAAGTCTTTAAGATAAAGCACCGCAGCATCAAACTTGCCTTGCTTCAGATAGCTGACACCAGCATAATAGTGTGCAAGGTTAGCAGCCTCTGTTATGCTGTAGTCGTTAATAATATCGATAAAACCTAGGTTGTTACCATCGCCATTTAAAGCAAGGTTTAAGCTGTCAGCCTCAAAATAGTGTACAGCCTGGAACATCTCTTTTTGAGCAAGTTCATTCTGACTGTCGGCATAGTAACGGAAACCGAAATAACCGCCAACCGCCAACACCAGGGCACCCAAAATGCCAAAAACAAGTTTAGAATTGCTTTCAATCCAATGTTCAAAACCTATTACTTTTTCCTCCAGAACTTCTGCGTTCTCGAGTACGCTTTTGTTTTCTTCTTTCTTTGCCATTTTGATAAAAAATAGTCCCGCCTTTATAAGCGGGACGCAAAACTACTAATTACTGCTTTTTAAACAAATTGCCTTTTTAACCAAAAATGAAAGGATAGTCCTTCTGCTCGTAAACATCGGTCAAAGCTTCTGCCGGATCAGGGAAATTAGACTCCTCTGCAAAACGAACTGACTCTTCCACTTGAGCCATTATTTTGGCATCAATGGCTTCCAAATCCCTTTCTGTAGCAAATTTGTTTGCTAAAATACTTTCACGAACCTGCTCGATAGGATCTTGTCTCTTGTATTCCTCTACTTCTTCTTTTGTCCGGTACTTCTGAGGATCTGACATAGAGTGCCCCTTATAACGGTAGGTTCTAAATTCCAATAAGGTTGGCCCTTCTCCAGCCCTGGCTCTTGTTGCGGCTCTGGCCACTGCTTTGTGCACAGCCTCCACACTCATACCATCAACAGCTTCAGACGGCATATCATATGATTCGCCCAGCGTAGAAAGATCTGTAACATTCGAGCTACGCTTTACAGATGTACCCATAGCATAACCGTTATTCTCGATCACAAAAATTACAGGAATTTTCCACAACATAGCCTGATTCAAAGCCTCGTGGAAGGCGCCCTGGCGCACGGCACCATCACCCATGTAGCAAATGCAAAGCTTGCCCGTCTTATTATACTTTTCAGCAAAGGCAAGACCTGCACCCAGTGGCACCTGCCCCCCCACTATACCATGTCCTCCATAAAAATGATTAGCCACATCAAAAATGTGCATTGAACCGCCTTTTCCTTTTGAAACGCCTGTTTCTTTGCCATACAATTCTGCCATCACAGCATTTGGGCTTGTACCCAATGCAAGAGGATGGGCGTGGTCGCGGTAAGCCGTAATGTATTTATCTCCTTTTTCAAGGGCGCTAACTGCTCCAGCTGCGCAGGCTTCTTGCCCTATATATAAATGACAAAAGCCCTTAATTTTTTGCATACCATATAGTTGGCCTGCCTTTTCTTCGAATTTGCGCATCAATTGCATGCTTTCGTACCAGAAAAGGTAGGTTTCCTTAGAAAACTCTGTTTTTGATCCCTTTGCTGCAGGTGCAGCCGCCTTGGATGTAGCCATAACACTAATTTTGAACTGCGAAAATACGTCCGCACCGCCAATTAACAATGAATAAAATGGAATTAACGGTAATTGACGTTCAATCCAGTCATTAGCCGGGCGCTAAACACTCAAATTAATAAATAAGGGTTGCTATAAATTGAAAGTGAATAATCAGGACATTGCTTTCGTGCTTCCATGGCAAACAATAGTATTTTCGCAGCGCAATCATCAGTTAGCAATACCCGCATAATGACGCTAGACCAACTCCACTTATTCAATTTCAAAAACTATGCGGAGGCGGATATTACTTTTTCTGCACACTTAAATATTCTGGTGGGCAAAAACGGGAGTGGTAAAACTAACCTGCTGGATGCCATCTATAGCCTGGCCTTCACCAAGGGCGCAATTTCGTCTGCCGATCAGCACTATATAAAAGAAGGCGAGAGTCAAATGGTTATTCGCGGCACTTTTACCCAAGAGGGCAAAACACATAACCTAACACTGGGGCTTCAAACAGGGCAAAAGAAAATATTCCGTGAAGACGGCCAAGATTATGCTAAACTAAGCGAGCATATCGGTAAGTACCCTGCCGTGCTGGTATTACCTGATGATGTAGACCTGGTGAAAGATGGCAGTGAATCAAGACGAAGGTTCTTTGACACGCTTATTTCGCAATTTGATAAAGCCTACTTGGATAACCTGATGCGTTACAACCACTGTTTGAAACAGCGTAATGGCTTACTTAAAATGTTTGCGGAATCAGGCAGGCAAGATTGGGTAATGATTGAGTCATACGATGACCTGCTCGTGCCCTTGGGCCAGCAACTTTTTCAAAAAAGGTTGAGCTTCATGGAGGAGTTTCTCGGTGTTTTCCAACGCTATTATCAACTACTGGTAGCAAATGAACCGGTAAACCTCCGGTACGCTTCTCAATTAATAGAAGAAGACTATAAAGATGGCTTGCTCAAAAGCAGAGCAAAAGACCTTGCATTACAACGAACCAGTTTTGGTATACATCGCGATGATTTTATTTTTTTATTGGGTGAAGGCGACCTTAAAAAACTAGGATCCCAAGGTCAACAAAAATCTTTTGTACTGTCCATGAGGCTAGCTCAACTTGAAATCCTTAGACAGCGCAAAGGTTTTTATCCTGTTTTATTGTTAGACGATGTCTTTGATAAGCTTGACAGTGAACGCATTGGTCAATTATTAAAACTATTCCCGACCTTTGGTCAGGTTTTCTTAACCGATGCCCGGCCAGACCGTACATTGCACCTGTTGGATGAGGTAAGCCTGGAAAAAAGGATTTTTACAGTAGAAAAAGGACAGATCAGTGGCTACACGCAAGAAAAGAGATGAAATTCAGTCGGTAGGGCAAGCTTTGCAGGATTTATTGCAGGCCTATAGGCTGAAAGACCGTTTCGATGAAAAATCGGTGCTGGCTTCTTGGGAGCGACTGGTAGGTAAGCCTATTGCTAAACGAACAAAACGGATTTGGCTTAAAAACTCAGTCTTATTTGTTGAATTCGATTCGCCCACCATTAAAAGTGATTTCTCCTTTCACAAGACTAAAGTCATAGAGGTTTTCCAAAAGGAGTTCGGTAAAGAATCGGTGAAAGAGATCATTATCATGTAAAAGTTCTCTCAAAAATGGAGTTAGACTCAAATAATTCCAGTTTTTCACCCCTTTTACACCATATCTGAAAGAAATACTGCTCAAATACGAGGATAAAGTTTTGAAAAAGTATAAAACCGTATAATTTTGCACTCCTATTTTTTAGGAGCACCCTTAAAAAGGTGCAAAACGTTCTTAAAAATACTGAGGGGGAATACCAAAGCGGCCAACTGGGACAGACTGTAAATCTGTTGTCGTATGACTTCATAGGTTCGAATCCTATTTCCCCCACACCAAGATTTGTGATTTTGGGTTGAACAATGTGCGATTTCAATTAAATCGTAAATCTGAAATCCAAATTCGTAAATCAACTGCGGGAGTAGCTCAGTTGGTAGAGCGATAGCCTTCCAAGCTATAGGTCGCGGGTTCGAGCCTCGTCTCCCGCTCGAAGTCGTTATTCGTTGTTCGTTATTCGTTGTTCGTACTGCGAACAACCAACAACGATAAACGAACAACGGCAGTAATGCTGTTGTAGCTCAGGGGTAGAGCACTTCCTTGGTAAGGAAGAGGTCGAGAGTTCAATTCTCTTCAACAGCTCTAAACAATTTCAAATTTGAAATTTCAAATTTGAAATTAGAAATAGGATTGCCAAACGAGGCAGTCTTAAACATTTTGAAATTTGAAATTTTGAAATTTCCTTTTTGCCGATGCGTAGCGACCATCATGAAAGCAATTCAGGGATTTCATCGAATAACCCTTATTCGACAGGCATATCATGTTTGGGGTGTATAAGCTTCTGTAAAAGGAAGTAATAGCTAGTAACAATTAAATTAACTATACACTTTTAAACTTTAACTGGGATTTTCAAATATGGCAAAAGAAACATTTGACCGCTCGAAACCGCACGTTAACGTTGGTACCATCGGTCACGTTGACCACGGTAAAACAACGCTTACCGCTGCTATTACTCAGGTCTTGGCAAAGAAAGGTCTGGCTGCAATCCGTGACTTCTCTTCAATTGACAACGCTCCTGAAGAAAAAGAACGTGGTATCACGATCAACACCTCACACGTAGAATACGCTACAGAAAACCGTCACTATGCGCACGTTGACTGTCCAGGTCACGCTGACTATGTGAAAAACATGGTTACTGGTGCTGCCCAAATGGACGGTGCTATCCTTGTAGTAGCTGCTACTGATGGTCCTATGCCTCAAACTCGCGAGCACATTCTTTTGGCTCGTCAGGTAGGTGTACCTGCTCTTGTAGTATTCATGAACAAAGTAGACTTGGTTGACGATGCAGAATTGTTAGACCTTGTTGAAATGGAAATCCGCGAATTACTTTCTTCATACAAATTCCCTGGCGATACTACTCCGGTTATCCGTGGTTCTGCTTTGGGTGGTTTGAATGGCGAACCAAAGTGGGTTGCAAAAATCGAAGAATTGATGAATGCTGTTGATACATTCATTCCTCTTCCTGTTCGTTTGATCGACAAAGATTTCTTGATGCCTGTTGAAGACGTGTTCTCAATCACTGGTCGAGGTACTGTTGCTACTGGCCGTATTGAGCGTGGTATCATCAACTCAGGTGACAAAGTTCAGATCCTTGGTATGGGTGCTGAAAACCTGGAATCTACTATCACAGGTGTGGAAATGTTCCGTAAGATCCTTGACAGAGGTGAAGCTGGTGATAACGTAGGTCTATTGTTACGTGGTATTGAAAAAGAGCAAATCGCTCGTGGTATGGTTATCTGTAAGCCTAACTCAGTTACTCCTCACGCTAAATTCAAAGCAGAGGTTTACGTATTGAGCAAGGAAGAAGGTGGTCGTCACACTCCATTCTTCAACAAATACCGTCCTCAATTCTACTTCCGCACAACTGACGTAACTGGTGAAGTTATGTTACCTGCAGGTGTAGAAATGGTTATGCCTGGTGATAACGTATCTATCGAAGTTACCTTGATCAACAAAATCGCTATGGAAAAAGGTCTTCGTTTCGCGATCCGCGAAGGTGGCCGTACCGTAGGATCTGGTCAGGTTACTGAGATCTTGGACTAATATTATTGTAAGAAGTCCAATCTTCATCAAAAACCCGTCATTATCTTCGGATAGTGTCGGGTTTTTTTATTTTAGCGCAGGTGCCCCAATTAGTTAACTAAACATTAAAAAATATGAGGCAATTTAAATCTATCCTGCTAGCTGGAATTTTGCTCGTGCTTGTGAATTCTTGTTCAGAGCACAACATGAAATCGAAAGAAGACTTTTTACCTAAGGAGACTGAAAAGTCTATTCTGAGTACAATTGATGTTTACAGGCATGCAACAAGGCTACAACAATTGGAACAGGCAAAACATAGCGCCAGAATGAGTCCAGGCTCATTTGAAGAGTACCTTATTGAAGCTGGTTCCGAAAGGTATGGAAGTAATTTCGAGGAGAGTTTTCAGTTAACCAAAAACAGCGAAGTTGCAAAAGGTCTTTTCAATATTGTTGAAAAAGATAATCAAGCATCGCGAACCAATGACTATTCTGAACTGGATACATATATTTCAGATCAAATTTTAAGTAATTTTTACCAAGTTGTACAGCCATCCAGTCTTGTAGAGAATAAAATATCAACCCTTTACAATCAAATTGTACAAATGTCCGATTCTTTTCTTGATAATGTGGTTGAGAGTGAGAACGATTACCAACTTCAGAGTACCTATATCAATTCTTTGTATGGGATAATAAATAGTTTCGAAGCAGAGGTAATCAACAGTAATACAATTCCTTATGGTGATAAGGAACAATTATTGTCATTTTCTACTACCCTTTATTTTTCAGCATCTCCAGCCTTATCAGATGCCTACTCTTTTGCAGTCTACACTGAATCTATTGAACAAATGGCAAAGGTTAATGGATGGTTTAGTAGATTTGTAAAGGCTGTGGCTGTTGGTATTATAACAATGGTTGGAACCTCAATTGGTATTGTTGCAACGGTCGCTATAAGTACTGTATGTACACCTTGTTTTCTTCCGGCAGCGTTGACTTTGCCGATAGCAGGATTTTACTACAGTTATGAACTTGGTTGCTCCCTTTTTGACGGTGTTTGCGCAGAAAGTCTTTAAGTAAATTACTCCTAATATGCTATCTATTAAGAGACAAGTGGTTTTAGGAATTTTATTGAATTTGGTGTTTTGCATTAGCTCAGAAGCCCAAGTAAAAAATTTTACTGCTCATTTGTATTTTTTTAAAATGAAACCCTTTCCTAATGCACATTTCATAAAAGGACAAATGGTTGTATCAAATAATGAGATTCGCTTTGTACCAACTAAACTAAAAACGATAATTAAAGAAATAACGATCAATTGTACAGAAATTCAAGCAATTAAGCCCGTCAATTCCTTATTGATTTTCCCAAATAGGTTTAAAATCATTATGACGGACGGAATATGCTATGAATTTTATGGTTATCGAAGAAAAAAAAGATTGGCTAATCTATGTAAATGAACATTATGAAGAGAGTAATCATTTTAATCTGTTCTTTTTTCCTGATCACTACGGCCACCCTTGCTAAACCCGCCAAAATTGTAGTCGATACCGTTTCTGAAAAACCAAGAAAAGTTGACCTGTTGATTACCTCAGGGGCATTAAAATATTTTTTTTTAAATGGTTTGCTCGTAATCAACGAGCAAACCATTTCTTTTGAGCCTTTGGAAGATTTACACATTTTTAAAGCCTTCACAATAGACAAAAAAGATGTTGTCAAGCTAAAACGCTCAGAAAGACGCATTTTAGTCATTACTTCAACTGACCGTTTCAGGTTCAGGCTTCGCCAATAAGCTGCCTTTGGCTTTCTAATACATTAATTTTCAGCACAGTTTTTGTTTTTCAGGCGCGATTCCTATCTTTGCAGTCCTTTTGAATTTAGCTACAGGTGTAAGCCTATGTTATTCAGGGGATTGGGGAGTCTGGTTAAATTTTAAACTTGACCTGGATTAGTGTGGTGAGGCTAAAATAAACAAACGGGCGTAGTTCAAGGGTAGAATTACGGTCTCCAAAACCGCAGATGGGAGTTCGAATCTCTCCGCCCGTGCTTAGTTATCCGAAGCGTTAGCCCAGGATGGCAACATTAGTTGAGGCTTCGGCCAAGGCTAAAAACCTCTTAAACAGTTGTTTAGGAGACAATCTGCCGAAAGGCAGCAAACAAAAAGAGTTGTATGGAAAAGATAACAACCTATTTATCTGAATCCTGGGACGAAATCAAAAACAAGGTTTCGTGGACCAAGTATAGCGAGTTGCAAAGCAGTGCCATTTTGGTATTGGTAGCCTCTACCATTTTTGCTTTGGTTATTGGCGCTATTGACTGGGTTTTCAAGTCAGGGTTAGAGTGGTTTTACAGAGAATTTTAATAGGGTATGGGCGAACTTAAATGGTACGTATTACGCGCTGTCAGTGGCCAGGAAAAGAAAGTAAAATCTTACCTGGAAACGGAGATCGAGCGTTCCAAGCTTGCTGAAGCAATTCCGCAAGTGCTTATACCTTCAGAGAAAGTGTACGAAATGAGGGGCGGTAAAAAGCGTGTACGTGAGCGCAGCTTTTTTCCGGGTTACATCCTCATCAGTGCAGATATGTCCAACGAAAAAGCATTCCACATGGTAAACGAAATACCAGGTGTAATCGGCTTCTTGGGCAACAACGGCACCGGGGCTTCCAAGATTCCTGTTCCTCTTCGTCAATCAGAGGTTAACAGAATTCTCGGCAAAGTTGATGAGATTGACAGCTTCGAAGAAAAACTCGACACCCCTTACATCAAGGGCGAACAAGTGAAAGTAATGGACGGACCGTTCAGTGGCTTCACAGGTTCCGTAGAGGAAATATTCGAAGACAAAAAGAAACTTAACGTGATGGTGAAAATCTTCGGACGAAACACCCCTGTTGAGTTGAGTTATATGCAAGTTGAAAAGCTAGACTAAGTAGCAATGGCAAAGGAAATTACAGGTTATCTGAAACTTCAGGTAAAAGGTGGTGCCGCTAACCCGTCACCGCCAATTGGTCCGGCTTTGGGTAGCAAGGGTTTGAACATTATGGATTTCTGTAAGCAGTTCAACGCCCGTTCGCAAGACAAACCAGGACAAGTATTGCCCGTTCTCATTACTATTTACAATGACAAGTCGTTTGACTTCGTCATTAAAACACCGCCCGCTGCTAACCTCATCCTTGAAGCGATGAAGAAGCAGAAGGGTTCCGCTGAGCCTAACCGTGCAAAGATTGGTTCAATCACCTGGGATCAGGTGAAGACCATCGCAGAACTCAAAATGCCTGACTTAAATGCTTTTAAAGTAGAGTCAGCCATGAAGATGATTGCCGGTACAGCGCGTAGCATGGGTGTTACAGTAAGTGGTACTCCACCGTGGGAAAATTAAGTTCAACGAAAAAGAATCATTGAACATGGCAAAGATTTCAAAAAATAGAAAGGCCGTTTTGGCAAAATTCAACCTCGAGAAAGAATACTCTCTCGATGACGCCTCAAAAATGTTGAAGGACATTACCTTCACCAAATTTGATTCATCTGTTGATTTAGACATCCGCTTGGGCGTTGACCCTAAGAAGTCTGATCAAATGGTGCGTGGCGTGGTTGCATTGCCTCACGGTATCGGTAAGACAGTTCGTGTATTGGTATTGTGTACGCCTGACAAGGTTCAGGCTGCGAAAGATGCCGGTGCAGAACACGTAGGACTTGACGACTATATCACCAAGATCGAAGGTGGATGGACAGATATCGATGTGATCATCTGTACACCAACCGTAATGGCCAAGGTAGGTAAGTTAGGTAAAGTATTAGGCCCTCGTGGTTTAATGCCAAACCCTAAGTCAGGTACAGTAACGCTTGACGTGGCGAAAGCAGTAACAGAAGTGAAGGCTGGTAAAATCGATTTCAAAATCGACAAAACCGGTATTATCCATGTAAGCATTGGTAAGGCTTCTTTCTCTCCTGACAAGATCCGCGACAATGCAATGGAAATGATCAACACTGTGGCAAAGTTGAAACCCGCCTCTGCGAAAGGTGAATACTTCAGAAGTATCACTATTTCGACTACAATGAGCCCGGGTATCGTCCTTGACAAAGGTACAATTGCTGGCATTTAAGATTTTTAAGACATGACCAGAGACGAAAAAGAACAGATAATAGAAGAGCTGAAAGGCAAGTTTGCAGAAAACGCGCACTTCTACATTACCGATGCCAGCGGTTTAACCGTAGCACAGGTAAATGCATTTAGAAGATTGTGCTTTAAGAGCGGAGTTGAATACCGTGTTTACAAAAACACGCTTATTCAAAAAGCTTTAGAAGCGCAAAAAGGCACGGATTTCTCTCCAGTATTCAAAGTATTGAAAGGTTTTTCAGGCGTTATGTTCTCTAAGGAGATCGGTAATGCACCTGCAAAAGTGCTGAAAGAATACCACAAGAAACTGGAAGGCAGACCTGCACTGAAGGCTGCCTCAGTATCATCCGATTTATTTATCGGTGCTGAGAACCTGAACATGCTCAGCGAGCTTAAGAGCAAAAACGAGCTCATCGGTGATGTTATTGCATTACTTCAATCACCTGCCAAGAATGTTATCTCTGCTCTTCAGAGCGGAAAACATACCGTGGCCGGCTTAGTGAAGTCTTTGGAAGAACGCGCCTCAAAACAATAATTAACTGAATTAAAAACTTTTAAATTTTACAAAAATGGCTGATGTTAAAGCACTTGGAGATCAACTAGTTGAACTCACAGTTAAAGAAGTAAACGAATTAGCTTCTTACCTAAAAGAAACATACGGAATCGAGCCTGCAGCTGCTGCTGTAGCTGTTGCTGCTGGCCCTGCTGCCGGTGGTGGTGCTGCTGCTGAGAAGACTAACTTCGATGTAGTATTGAAAAGCGCTGGTGCTAACAAACTTCAAATCGTGAAGCTTGTGAAAGAATTAACTGGTCTTGGCTTGAAAGAAGCTAAAGATGTAGTTGATGGCGCGCCTAAGACTATCAAAGAAGGTCTTCCTAAGGACGAAGCTGAAAACTTGAAGAAGCAGCTTGTAGAAGCTGGTGCTGAAGTAGAATTGAAATAATTCCCTTCGGTTGGTGAGAATCGCTGGGTAGCGTTTCACATCATCTTCACAGACCCTGTTCCGTGTCAAAATGGTACAGGGTCTTTTCCCATTTCTACCCACAAAAGTTCTTTCAAGAGTCCAGGCACCTAAATAGATTAACCTTGGCAAAGAAAAATTCTAATGGTCGTATCGATTTCTCGTCAATCGACCGCGTAATAGATTACCCCGATTTTCTGGATCTTCAACTCCAGTCATTCCAGGATTTCCTGCAGATAGAAACACCTGCAGAGAAACGTCAAAACGAAGGCTTGTTTAAAGTATTCGCAGAGAACTTTCCCATCAGCGACTCGCGCGAAAACTTTGTGCTGGAGTTTGTGGACTATACCATCGATCCTCCGAAATACTCAGTAGATGAGTGTATCGACAGAGGGTTGACTTTCTCTGTGCCTTTAAAAGCCAAGTTGCGCCTCACTTGTAACGATGAGGACAATGAAGATTTTGAAACCATTGAACAGGAAGTGTTCCTTGGTAACATTCCATACATGACCGAACGTGGATCGTTCGTCATTAACGGTGCAGAGCGCGTTATCGTGTCTCAGTTACACCGTTCACCAGGTGTGTTCTTCGCTATGAGCAAGCACACAAACGGTACTAAACTATATTCGGCCCGTATCATTCCTTTCAAAGGCTCGTGGATAGAATTTGCCACAGACGTGAACAGCGTAATGTATGCGTACATCGACCGTAAGAAGAAATTCCCTGTAACTACTTTGCTTCGTGCAATTGGTTATGGTACTGATAAAGATATCCTTGACTTATTCGGCTTGTCTGAAGAAGTGGAGGCTAACAAAAACACCTTGAAGAAAGTAGTAGGCCGCAAGCTTGCTGCAAGGGTGTTGAAAACATGGACTGAAGACTTCGTGGACGAAGATACTGGTGAAGTAGTATCTATCGACCGTAACGAAGTACTATTAGAGCGTGACCACGTTCTTTCAGCTGAAGATACGGATACAATCGTTGAATCAGGTGTGAAGTCAATCATCCTACACCGCGATGACATCAACGTAGCTGATTACACCATCATCTTCAACACCTTAGCGAAGGATAACTCCAACTCTGAGAAAGAAGCGGTGGAATACATCTACCGTCAATTAAGAAATACTGAAGCGCCTGACGAACAAACAGCACGCGATATCATTAACAGCTTATTCTTTAGTGAAAAGCGTTATGATCTTGGTGAAGTAGGTCGTTACCGTATCAATAAAAAATTAGGTCTTGAATTGAGCTACGACCACCGCGTACTAACAAAGGATGATATCATCCTAATTGTGAAGTATTTGATCGGTCTGATCAACTCAAAGGCTTTGATCGATGATATCGATCACTTGAGCAACAGACGTGTGCGTACTGTAGGTGAGCAGCTTTACACTCAATTCGGTGTAGGTCTTGCCCGTATGGCGCGTACCATCAAAGAAAGAATGAACGTTCGTGACAACGAAGACTTTAAGCCTGTTGACCTGATCAACGCGCGTACCTTGTCTTCAGTGATCAACTCGTTCTTTGGTACTAACCAGCTTAGCCAGTTCATGGATCAAACCAATCCACTGGCCGAGATCACACACAAGCGCAGAATGTCGGCACTCGGTCCAGGCGGTCTTTCAAGAGAGCGCGCAGGCTTCGAGGTACGTGACGTTCACTATACGCACTATGGTCGCCTTTGTACTATTGAAACTCCGGAAGGTCCGAACATCGGTTTGATTTCGTCTCTCTGCGTTCACGCAAAAGTGAACAAGATGGGCTTTATCGAAACCCCTTACCGCAAGATTGAAAATGGTAAAGTAAAGTCGAAAGACTCTATCATATTCTTAACAGCCGAGGAAGAAGACACCCATTATATCGCACAGGCTAACGCCAGGTTGAAAGAGAATGGTGACTTTGCAGAAGAAAAAGTAAAAGCACGTTTTGAAGGTGACTTCCCTGTGGTGGAACCTAAAGAACTTCGTTACATGGATGTGGCCCCTAACCAGATCGTATCCGTAGCGGCTTCTATGATTCCTTTCCTTGAGCATGACGATGCTAACCGTGCCCTGATGGGTTCGAACATGCAACGTCAGGCAGTGCCTTTAATGCGCCCTGAAGCTCCTATTGTAGGTACTGGTCTTGAAGGCCGTATCGCGTTGGATTCACGCACATTGGTATTGTCTGAAGGTGCTGGTGTTGTTGATTATGTTGACGCGAAGAAAATCGTAGTGAAATACGAGCGCTCTGAAGAACAAGAGCTCGTACACTTCGATAACGAATACAAAACATATAACCTGATCAAGTTCCGCAGAACTAACCAGGATACCTGTATCAACTTAACACCGCTTGTAAGAAAAGGTGATAAAGTGGTAAAAGGTCAACCATTATGCCAGGGATATGCAACACAAGGCGGTGAACTTGCCTTAGGTCGTAACCTGGTAGTGGCTTACATGCCTTGGCAAGGATATAACTTCGAAGATGCGATTGTAATTTCTGAGCGTGTTGTACGTGACGATATTTACACATCCATCCACATTGAAGAGTTCGAACTTGAAGTTCGCGACACTAAGCGTGGTGAAGAAGAATTGACATCTGAAATTCCTAACGTAAGCGAAGAGGCCGTTAAAAACCTTGACGAAAACGGTATCATCCGCGTAGGTGCTGAAGTGAAAGAAGGTGATATTCTGATTGGTAAGATCACACCTAAAGGTGAGACAGATCCTACACCAGAAGAAAAACTACTTCGCGCTATCTTCGGTGATAAGGCTGGAGATGTGAAGGATGCTTCTATGAAGGCACCGCCATCATTGAAAGGTGTGGTTATTGAAACGAAATTGTTCTCACGCCCTAAACGTGACAAGGATCTTCGTACTAAAAACAAGAAAGAACTTGATGCATTAAAGAACCGCTACAGCAAGCAATTGACTGATCTGCGTAACGAAATGATCAAGAAGCTTAGCACGCTATTGAATGGTAAAACCAGCAACGGTGTCAAACATAAGTTCGGTGATGAGTTAGTAAGTAAAGGTGTTAAGTTCTCTGCAAAAGTAATTGAGAACAACCTCTTCCCTGACAAGAATATCTACCGCGATGAAAGCAACTATGCAGTTCCTGAAGAAGTGAACTTGATTGCTGACGTATCATTAGAGAACTGGACAAGCGATGATCACACCAATGATCTTGTTGCACAGTTAACTAAAAACTACATTTTAAAACGCAACACTATTTCGGGTGAATTTAAGCGCGAGCGCTTTACACTTGAAGTTGGTGACGAATTACCAACAGGTATTGTTCAGTTAGCGAAAGTATACATTGCGAAGAAGCGCAAGTTGAAAGTAGGTGATAAGATGGCGGGTCGCCACGGTAACAAGGGTGTTGTAGCCCGTATTGTTCGTGACGAAGACATGCCATTCCTGGAAGATGGAACACCTGTAGACATCTGCTTGAACCCGCTTGGTGTACCTTCCCGTATGAACCTGGGTCAGTTGTATGAAGCAGTATTGGCTTGGGCCGGTAAGAAATTGGGTCGCAAGTATGCAACTCCGATTTTCGATGGTGCCTCTATTGACGAAGTACAGAATGAATTGAAAGAAGCAGGTTTACCTGAATACGGAAGAACATATCTATACGATGGTTTAACTGGGGTGAAATTCGATCAACCGGTAACCGTAGGTGTGGCATACATGCTGAAACTGGGTCACCTGGTAGATGATAAGATGCACGCACGTTCTATCGGACCGTACTCACTCATTACGCAACAGCCATTGGGTGGTAAGGCACAATTCGGTGGTCAGCGTTTCGGAGAAATGGAAGTGTGGGCGATTGAGGCCTTTGGCGCATCGCACATCTTACAGGAAATCCTGACGATTAAGTCTGATGACGTAATCGGTCGTGCAAAAGCATACGAATCAATTGTAAAAGGAGAGAACATGCGCAAGCCAAATATTCCTGAATCGTTCAACGTATTGGTGCACGAACTCAGAGGTCTTGCTCTTGAAATTACAATGGATTAATACCGTTGATAGTTGTTGGTTGTTCGTTATTCGAATCGAACAACCAACAACGAGCAACGAACAACTAAGAATAGAACTAAAGACTAAACAACACAGAGATGTCTTTCAGAAAAAATAAAAAGATCAACAGCGATTTCTCTAAAATCACCATAAGCTTAGCTTCTCCGGAATCTATTTTGGAAAGCTCACATGGTGAGGTTACGCAACCAGAGACCATCAACTACAGAACCTACAAGCCTGAAATGGGCGGTTTGTTCTGCGAGCGCATTTTTGGTCCTGTAAAGGACTGGGAGTGTCATTGCGGTAAATACAAGCGTATTCGCTACAAGGGTATCATCTGCGACCGTTGCGGTGTAGAAGTTACTGAGAAAAAAGTAAGACGCGAGCGCATGGGTCACATCGAATTGGTCGTGCCTGTTGCTCACATCTGGTATTTCCGTTCTTTACCTAATAAGATTGGTTACCTGCTTGGTCTGCCTACAAAAAAATTAGACCAGATCATCTACTACGAACGCTATGTAGTTATTCAACCCGGTGTTAAAGAAGAAGACAGCATCAACCGTCTTGATTTCTTAACGGAAGAAGAATACCTCGATATCGTAGATAAACTTCCTCGCGAAAATCAATTGCTGGATGACAACGATCCTCGCAAGTTCATTGCGAAGATGGGTGCTGATGCATTGGAAATGTTGTTGTCTCGTCTTAACCTGGATGAGATGTCTTACGAGTTGCGCCACCAGGCTGCAACTGATACTTCACAGCAGCGTAAAGCAGAAGCCTTAAAGCGTTTGAAAGTGGTAGAAGCTTTCCGTGATGCCAATACACGCATTACCAACAAGCCAGAGTGGATGGTGATCAAAATGGTTCCGGTGATTCCACCAGAACTTCGTCCGCTTGTTCCTTTGGATGGTGGTCGTTTTGCAACCTCTGATTTAAATGATCTTTACAGACGTGTTATCATCCGTAACAACCGTCTGAAGAGATTGATCGATATTAAAGCACCTGAAGTAATTCTTCGTAACGAGAAGCGTATGCTTCAGGAAGCGGTAGACTCTTTGTTCGACAATTCACGTAAAGTGAATGCTGTTCGCTCAGATGGTAACCGTGCCTTGAAATCATTGAGTGACATGTTGAAAGGTAAGCAAGGACGTTTCCGTCAGAACTTACTTGGTAAGCGTGTTGACTATTCAGGTCGTTCCGTAATTGTGGTAGGTCCTGAATTAAAATTGCATGAGTGCGGTCTGCCTAAAGACATGGCAGCTGAGTTATTCAAGCCATTCATTATTCGCAAGCTTATCGAAAGAGGTATTGTGAAGACCGTAAAGTCTGCAAAGAAAATCGTTGACCGCAAGGATCCTGTGATATGGGATATTTTGGAAAACGTATTGAAAGGACACCCTGTTCTTTTAAACCGTGCCCCAACACTTCACAGATTAGGTATCCAGGCTTTCCAGCCTAAACTAATCGAAGGAAAAGCGATTCAGTTACACCCACTAGTGTGTACTGCCTTTAACGCTGACTTTGACGGTGACCAGATGGCTGTACACGTGCCACTTGGACAAGAAGCTATTTTGGAAGCGTCTGTGTTGATGTTATCATCTCACAACATCTTAAACCCTGCTAACGGTGCACCGATCACTGTACCTTCTCAGGACATGGTGTTGGGTCTGTACTACTTAACTAAAGGTAGAAAAGGTACTCCGGAGGCTCCAGTATTAGGCGAAGGCAGAAAATTCTATTCAGCTGAAGAATTAGTTATTGCTTACAATGAGGGCAAACTTTCTAAGAATGCCATTATTAAAGTAAGAGCTAAAGTAAGAGATAAGAAAACAGGTGAGCTTACACACAAAGTAATTGAAACGGTTGCTGGTCGTGTAATCTTCAACCAGTATGTGCCTGAAGAAGTTGGTTTTGTAGATGAACTTCTTTCTAAGAAGAAGCTTCAAACCATTATTGCAGAAGTATTCAAACTTGCTGGTCTGGCTAAAACAGCAAAGTTCCTGGATGATATCAAGGAACTTGGTTTCCAGATGGCCTACAAAGGCGGTTTGTCAATGGGATTGAACGATGTGAAGATCCCTGTTGAGAAAGAGAAATTTGTGAAAGATGCTCAGAAAGAAGTTGATGCCGTTTGGAACAACTACATGATGGGTCTTATCACGGATAACGAACGTTATAACCAGGTAATTGATATTTGGACACGTGCTAATACCATGTTGACCAATACTTTGATGAATCAGTTAGAAAATGATGATCAGGGATTCAACCCGATCTACATGATGATGCACTCTGGTGCTCGCGGTTCTCGCGAACAGATTCGTCAGTTAGGTGGTATGCGCGGTTTGATGGCAAAACCTCAAAAGAACCTTGCTGGTTCTGTGGGTTCCATCATTGAAAACCCGATCTTGTCTAACTTCAAGGAAGGTTTGGATGTATTAGAGTACTTTATCTCTACACACGGTGCACGTAAAGGTTTGGCCGATACAGCTTTGAAAACAGCTGATGCCGGTTACCTGACGCGAAGATTAGTAGACGTTGCACAGGATCTTGTAATCTCTGAAGAGGATTGCGGAACCTTGCGTGGTTTGAAAGTAACTGCCCTGAAAGACAACGAAGATATTGTTGAACCTTTGGCAGAACGTATCGTAGGTCGTGTATCAGTACACGATGTGTATGATCCATTAACTCAGGAATTAATCTTGGCTGCTAATCAGGAAATCACTGATGAGATTGCCAAGCAGATTGATGAGACTAATATAGAAGAAGTTGAAATTCGCTCTATCCTTACTTGCGAATCTAAGGTAGGTGGTTGCGCGAAATGCTATGGACGTAACCTTGCCAGCGGTCGCATGGTGCAGGCAGGTGAAGCTGTAGGTGTTATCGCTGCTCAGTCAATTGGTGAGCCGGGTACACAGCTTACACTTCGTACATTCCACGTGGGTGGTACGGCATCTAACATTGCTGTTGAAGCAAATGTGAAGGCCAAGTTCCCAGGTAAGATTGAATTCGAAGGTCTGCGTACTATCGAGAGCACAGATAATGAGGGCAACAAGGTACAGATCGTAATGGGTCGTACAGGTGAAATCAGAATTGTTGACAAAGAGGGAAGAGTATTGATTTCAAACAACGTTCCTTATGGTGCATTCTTGAGAGTTAAGGATGGTGTAACTGTTGAAAAGGGTCAGGAGCTTTGCTACTGGGATCCATACAACGCGGTTATCTTATCTGAATTCGATGGTGAGATTGCCTATGAAGCCATCATTGAAGGTGTAACTTTCAAAGAAGAATCAGATGAGCAGACTGGTCACCGTGAGAAAGTAATTACTGATACACGTGATAAGACTAAAAACCCTGCAGTAATTGTTAAGGGTAAGAACGATACAAAAGGATATAACATCCCGGTAGGCGCTCACTTAGCGGTAGACGAAGGACAGAAAATCAAAGCAGGTCAGGTGCTTGCCAAGATTCCTCGTACTATGGGTAAGTCACGCGATATTACTGGTGGTCTGCCACGTGTAACAGAATTGTTTGAAGCGAGAAATCCTTCTAACCCTGCTGTTGTAAGTGAGATCGATGGTGTAGTAACCTATGGTGGTATTAAGCGTGGTAACCGTGAAATCTTCATTGAGTCACGCGATGGTGTACAGAAGCGTTACTTAGTGCCATTGTCTAAGCACATTCTTGTGCAGGATAATGACTTCGTGAAGGCTGGTCAGCCATTATCAGATGGTTCAATTACGCCTTCGGATATTTTGGCGATTAAAGGTCCTACCGCAGTACAAGAATACTTAGTGAATGAAATTCAGGAAGTATACCGTCTGCAAGGTGTGAAGATCAACGATAAGCATATTGAGTGTATCGTTAGCCAGATGATGCAGAAAGTAGAGATCATCGATTCTGGTGATACAAGCTTCTTGCCTGGTGAAATGGTAGACAAACTTACCTTCCGTGAAGAGAATGATTTGGTGTTGGATAAGAAAGTAGTAACCGATGCAGGTGACTCCGATAAATTCAAGCCGGGTCAGATCGTAACTGGTCGTGAGTTCCGTGACGAAAATTCACAATTGAAGCGTAAGGACATGAAGTTGGTTGAAGTGCGTGATGCACAGGCTGCCGTTTCAAGACCGACACTTCAAGGTATTACACAAGCTTCCTTGAAGACTGAGAGCTGGTTGTCAGCTGCCTCATTCCAGGAAACAACTAAAGTGTTGAGCGAAGCTGCCATCCGTGGTAAAGCAGATGGTCTGAATGGTTTGAAGGAAAATGTGATCGTAGGTCACTTGATCCCTGCCGGTACAGGTCAGCGCAAGTTCAACGACTTGATTGTTACTCATAAAGACGAATACGAAGCATTGAGAAATGCACCAGAGCGTCCGTCTCGTAAAGAGAAAGAGCTTCAAGATTAATTCGGTAATGAATTGATTCGTTGATTCGATGATTAAGAAATGTGCTGGTGGATTCATTAGCACATTTCTTTTTTATAGGAGTTATACCCGAGAATAGACGAATCGCAACATCACCGAATCAACGAATTGATATATTAACGAATCAACTTATGGCTGACGAAAAAAATAAACCCGCACTTAATCAGAATCAGATTAACATTGAGCTTACTGAAGAAGTAGCAGAAGGCATCTATTCTAACTTGGCGATGATAGCCCACTCCAACAGTGAGTTTGTTATCGATTTTATCAGACTTATGCCCGGAGTGCCAAAGGCAAAAGTTAAATCAAGAATTGTTATAACGCCAGAGCATGCTAAACGCCTGCTTGCAGCCCTTGAAGATAACATCGCTAAGTATGAATCATCATTCGGAGCGATTAAACAAACTACGGACTCACCTAAATTCCCGATGAACTTTGGTGGTGCCATGGGTCAGGCGTAAAAGACTGTTGATCATCTCTATTGAAGTAATACAGAATCTTTTTAGGGTTCCAGGTTCATTTCCTTGTTAGTCTATCAACAAGTAACCTAGCCCATTTCTTTTTATGCTGTACTACTTAGCTCAGATTAGTTAGTATTAATCACTATTCATGGTTTTCAAACAAGCTTGATTGAATAAACTACAAGCTGCGTTGGTTCATTTAGAGACTTTTTGTTCCCAAAATGAAAACAGTTTTGATAACCGTGACGCATGCAAACGTTATAAACTTCGTTTTTCCTAAAATGGAGCACCTTTTTCCCTAACTGGGATACTGGCACAGATTGTGGTTTTTGATATAATCATACTAAACCCTACTCATGTGTTTTCCCCAAGCATACTTATCATCGTGGCCTTGCTCTTGCCATCCGTTAAGGATGAAGCATACGGCCAGCTATCAACTCAGGAAGCAACCTTCGTTGTCCCTCAGGGGCAACTTGCCAAAAACCCCATTCCCCTTAAGGGTATATGGGAGTTTTACCCTAATGAGTTAAAAGAAGCCAGCGCTTCATTAAAAAAAGCGAACCAATCTTTTATAGTCATGCCATCGTGGTGGGCTGAAGAAGAAGGTAAGCCTGTGGCGCAGTATGGAACATACAGATTGAAGGTGTTGATGGCGTCTTCAGACCGGCAGCATGCTTTGGCGTTAAAGATGCCTGATGTTTATTGTGCGTACGAGCTATGGCTGAATGATGAATTGGTGGGTAAGAATGGTGTAGTTGGCAATACAAAGGAAACAAGTAAACCACAATGGAAACCGAGCACCTATTTTTTTGAACAGAAGAAAGATACGCTTGAGATTGTTTTAAAACTTTCTAATTTCTATCATCACAGAACTGGCGTTAACAGTGTGCTAATGTTGGGCACAAAAGAGCAATTGACACAAGAGGAAAGGCAAACTGAGCTTTCTAACATTATATTGCTGTCGGGCTTAACATTACTTAGCTTGATAAGCATTGTGCTTTATTTCGTGCGGGGATCCATTCCGTACATACTTTATTCATTACTCTGCTTTTCGTGGGTTGTGAGGGCAGCCTTTTCAAATCACTACCAAATTGTTCAATGGTTTCAGGATATTAACTGGCATTTTTTGGTGCGCACAGAGTACATCAGTTTATACCTGTCTACTTTATTTGGTTCATTATTGGTTGGCAGTCTTTTTCCCAAAGAGGTAAGTAAAGTATTTCGCATGATTTACATTATTGCTTGTTTCAGCTTCACTGTATTTACGTTAGTAGTCTCTCCAGCACTGTTTACCACGTATGTGCAACTCTACCTTGGCCTCAGCACGATTTTACTTTTATCCATTATAGTTATCGTGGCAAGGGCTTATAGTGAAAGCAGAGAAGGTGTAACACTTATACTCGCGGCCGCTTTTATGGCCGTGGCTATGTTTGGATATGTGATCATGGCATATCAGGGACTATTCGCGTTGAATGAAATGTTTTTTAACATAGGTTTTTTGCTCATGTTCATTCTTACACTGCTTGCCGTTAGTGAAAGAATTCAGAAAATGGGGTCAGATAAAGACTATGGAAAAATGACTTTTGATGGGGTAATGTAAACTGCAAATTCAAAGCCACGATCATCAAAGTATTCAAGAGCCTTAGATAGAATTGATGAGGGTTTTGTGCTTTACAGAATTCAAGAGGTAAAGTGGCAAATACATCGATCAGCTTGACTTTCCTCATGTATTTATCAGGGGTGTTGCTGTAATGTTGTAAATCGATCAATCGATAATCAACCTCTTATTAATATGAGTTTACACCTGGAAGCACAGCAAGGAGAAATTGCAGATACTGTATTGATTACCGGAGATCCACTGCGCGCCAGACATTTTGCCCGGCATTTACAAAATGCTTTTTGCTATAATCGGATCAGGGGAATGGAAGGCTATACCGGTTTTTATAAAGGAAAGAAAATTTCCATTCAAGGCACGGGTATAGGCATACCTAGCACAGCACTATACTTACATGAACTCATTTGTGATTATCATATTAAATGTGTGATTCGATTGGGAACAGCAGGAGCCCTACAACCGACATTAAAGCTTGGTCAACTTATTTTGGCAAATCAGGCCATGACGGATTCAGGGGTAGTTCATCATTATCATAAAATCATAAACAAGCATCCTGAAGCAAACCAGGATCTCTTGCAACTCGCCAGGGCTTCCTCACAGGAATTAGGTATATCCCTCTATGAAGGTGCAATCTTTAGTACCGATCTTTTTTATTCAGAGGACACTAGCCGATACCAGACAATGGTGGCTCAAGGGCTGCTGGCTGTTGAAATGGAGACAAGTATGGTGTATGCTATGGCCAGGTATTTCTCCATAAAGGCTTTGTCATTATTAACTATTAGCGATCATATTTTGTCCGGAGAAGCCCTGGATGCCGAGTATAGAGAACAAAAGACCACAGAGATGCTTACCCTTGCGCTCGAAACTGCCTTAAAAAATGAAAGCAGGCTTCCTAAAGGGTAATAAGAAAATCAAGATTTCCCTATTCCCAAAGCTTAGTAATGATCATTACTGGAGCCATCCGAACCTGGTTTTGCACATAACTTTTGCTGAATTCGCCCCATTTAAGGCTGGTAAAAGGATATTAATTACTAAAAAATTAATTTTATCGCCTGTTTTTCAATGATTTAACTGAAAATTCTCAATCCCTTATTTGCGTCTTAAAAGGTTCTTGGTACCTTTGCAGTCCTATTTTTGAACAGGTCTATAAAAACAAAGGATAAATGCCTACCATTCAGCAACTTGTGAGAAAAGGACGGACAAAGCTGACTTTCAAGTCAAAGTCACCCGCCCTTGATTCAAACCCTCAGCGCAGAGGGGTATGTACACGTGTGTACACAACAACGCCTAAGAAGCCAAATTCTGCGATGCGTAAAGTAGCTCGTGTGCGCTTAACCAACCAAAAGGAGGTTAACGCTTACATCATGGGTGAAGGACACAACCTGCAAGAGCACTCAATTGTGTTGGTGCGTGGTGGTCGTGTAAAAGATCTACCAGGTGTTCGTTACCACATCGTTCGCGGTGCCTTGGATACTGCGGGGGTGAATGGTCGCAAGCAGAGCCGTTCTAAATATGGTGCAAAACGTCCTAAGCCAGGTGCAGCAGCTCCAGCAGCTAAAGGTGCTCCGGCAAAGAAAAAATAATTCTAGCGAGTCATGAGAAAATCAAAACCAAAGAAAAGATATCTTCTTCCTGATCCTAAATTTCAGGATACACTGGTAACTAAATTCGTTAACTACCTGATGTATGATGGTAAGAAGAGCATTTCGTACAATACTTTTTACGATGCACTTGAGTTAGTGGAGAAGAAGACCAGCGAAAGCGGTTTGGAAGTTTGGAAACGTGCTATGGCCAACCTAACTCCATCTGTAGAGGTGAAGTCAAGACGTGTGGGTGGAGCTACTTTCCAGGTTCCTGTTGAAATCAGACCTGAGCGTAAGGTTAACCTTTGCATTAAGTGGTTGATTGACTATTCAAGATTGCGTGGTGAGAAAACCATGACCGACAAGTTAGCAGCAGAAATAATTGCTGCTTCTAAAGGTGAAGGTGCAGCGATCAAGAAAAAAGATGATACACACCGTATGGCAGAAGCCAACAAGGCGTTTTCACATTTCAGATTCTAATAATAAGAGAGGCAGAGGTTCATGTCAAGAGATCTTAAATACACAAGAAACATTGGTATTGCCGCTCACATCGATGCGGGTAAAACAACTACCACAGAGCGTATCCTTTACTATGCCGGTGTAAACCACAAAATTGGTGAAGTACACGATGGCGCGGCTACGATGGACTGGATGGCACAGGAGCAGGAGCGTGGTATCACCATTACTTCAGCTGCTACTACTGTATTCTGGAAATATAGAAACAACGATTATCACGTAAACATTATTGATACACCTGGTCACGTGGATTTTACCGTTGAGGTAAACCGCTCACTTCGTGTATTGGATGGTCTTGTGTTTTTGTTTAGTGCTGTTGATGGTGTTGAACCTCAATCAGAAACAAACTGGCGCCTGGCAGACAATTACAAGGTTGCTCGCATTGGTTTCGTAAACAAAATGGACCGTTCTGGTTCAGATTTTCTTGGTGTTGTAAAACAGGTTAAAGAAAAATTAGGCAGCACTGCTGTTGCACTTCAATTACCTATCGGTTCTGAAGAAAACTTCAAAGGTGTTGTTGACCTGGTAAACAACCGTGGTATTATCTGGAACGAAGAAGATAAGGGTATGACATATACCGTTATTCCAGTTCCGGAAGATATGGTTGAAGAAGCCAATGAATACAGAGAAAAATTACTAGAGGCAGTTGCTGATTACGATGAGTCATTGATGGAGAAATTCTTCAATGATCCAAGCTCTATCACTGAAGCTGAAATCCTGAAAGCACTTCGCGCTGCCACTATTGATATGAAGATCGTGCCAATGGTGTGCGGTTCTTCTTTCAAAAATAAAGGTGTACAAACGATGCTTGACTATGTGATGGAGTTACTTCCTTCACCTATGGACAAGGATACTATCGTGGGTACTAACCCTGAAACAGATGCAGAGGTGCCTGTGAAACCGGATGTAAAAGGTCCTTTCGTAGCGCTTGCTTTTAAAATTGCAACAGATCCATTCGTAGGTCGCTTGTGTTTCATCCGCGCTTATTCGGGCGTGTTGGAATCTGGCTCTTATGTATACAATACACGTTCAGAACAGAAAGAACGTATCTCTCGTGTATTCCAAATGCACGCGAACAAGCAAAACCAAATCGAACGCTTAGAAGCTGGTGATATTGGTGCTGTTGTTGGATTTAAAGATATTAAGACAGGAGATACACTTTGCGATGAAAAGAACAAAGTGATTCTTGAGTCGATGAACTTCCCTGAGCCGGTAATTGGTTACGCTATCGAGCCTAAGAAACAGGCAGATGCTGACAAATTAGGTATGGCTATTGCGAAGTTGGTGGAAGAAGATCCTACCCTTCGTGTGAACACAGACCACGAAACAGGACAAACCATCCTCCGTGGTATGGGTGAACTTCACCTTGAAATCATCATCGACCGTTTGAAGCGTGAATTCAAAGTAGAGATCAACCAGGGTGCGCCTCAGGTTGCTTACAAAGAAGCGCTTACTACTACGGTTGAACATAAAGAAGTTTATAAGAAGCAAACTGGTGGTCGTGGTAAATTTGCCGATATCGTATTTGAAATCGGTCCACGCGAAATGAAAGAAGGTGATAAGCCAGGTCTTGAGTTCGTAAATGATATCGTGGGTGGTGTTATCCCTCGCGAATTCATCCCTGCCATCCAGAAAGGCTTTGAGCAAGCAATGGTGAACGGTCCTTTAGCCGGTTACCAGATCGACAACATGAAGGTGCGTTTGTTCCACGGATCATTCCACGATGTTGACTCGGATGCCTTGTCATTTGAATTAGCAGCTCGTGGTGGTTTCAGAGAGGCAGGTCGCAAGGCTAACCCAATTTTATTGGAGCCTATCATGGGTGTTGAAGTTGTAACACCTGATGAATACACAGGTTCTGTAACAGGTGACTTGAACAGAAGACGTGGTGTGATGAAAGGCATGGATAACCGTGGTAATGCACAGGTGTTGAAAGCTGACGTTCCGTTAAAGGAATTGTTTGGTTACATCACTGACTTGCGTACCATCACTTCAGGTCGTGCTTCAGCAACGTTAACATTCTCTCATTATGCTCAGGTTCCTAAGAACTTAGCTGATAAGGTAATTGAAGAAGTAAAAGGTGCCGCAATGGCGAAATAATAAATAGGATTTAGACGATTTCCTGAACAAGAGCATTATGAACCAAAAAATTAGAATCAAATTAAAGTCTTACGATCATAACCTGGTTGATAAATCTTCTGAGAAGATTGTAAGAGCGGTAAAGGCAACAGGCGCTGTAGTAAGCGGTCCTATTCCTCTTCCTACTGAGAAAGAAAAATTCACAGTATTGAAGTCACCACACGTTAACAAAAAGGCACGTGAGCAGTTCCAATTGTGTACCTACAAGCGTTTAGTAGACATCTATTCTAACAGCGCTAAAACTGTAGATGCTTTGATGAAGCTTGAATTGCCTAGCGGTGTTGATGTAGAAATCAAGGTGTAGTTTGGATACACTTATTTGAAAGCCCTTTCAGGAAACTGGATGGGCTTTTTTGTTTTATCTCCTATACCATCTGATGTTGGTATTCTGAAATCTTTCCTACCCCAATTTTTAGTTTCCGTCCTGTGCAGACACATCGTGGATTTTAGGAGGCTTGGAAAAATTTAATGTATTTTTTAAGGTGATCTCTTGTCCTCAAAGCTAGCGGCTCGAAGCTCGTAGCTAGCAACTTAGTACCAATCCCTACTTATAAACGATCACATAAAACACTAACCATAAAAGAAAAATGAGGATATAGCCGCAGGCCACAATCCACCAAACAATACGTTTTTCCTTTCTGGCGAAGTAATGTACGCCATTGGCCAGGGCAAACCAATATACAATTTCGAATAGGTTAAGGGCACGCAGGGGATAGGCCCAACGTTTATCCATGCTGAGGTAATCAAAAAATTGCATGAGCGATAGTGGGTAGAACCCTCTGATCGTATAATAGTCCGGGTCTGTCTCAATAAACATGAACCACCCTATTTTGAGCAACTCAGGAATCAGGAAAACAAACTCAGCTGCCATGACAATGCCCCAACATTGGGCATAGGTAATACGGTAGCCGAACATGAAACAGCCAACCCAAAGGATAAAGCCTATTACGGTGAATTTCCAGAGATAGATGAGCGGTATAGAGAGGTATTGTAAGCCACTAATTATTTGCAAAACCATGCCTTCTGGCCGATCTTGAAGGAACTCAAAGGCGGCAGTTTCGTTTTCTATAAAGGCCTTCTTGATGTAAAGCAACAGGAGGGTGAGGGTGCAAAGCAAGAGAAACAAAACGCGCTTATCTGCTGCGTAAAAAGGGTTTTCGCTTGTTGAGGTTGAATTCATATCTTTTCAGCAGAATGTAACATGAGAAACAGAGCTAGTACTAAAACATTCCTGGTCTTAACAGCTGTTTGTTGCCTATGGGTCGCTACAAACACTGTGCAGGCACAAGTTCAGGCAAAAAAAGATACAACAATTATTCTTTTGTCGGATTTAACCGTGCAATTGTATTGTGCACAGGCTTTGGATGATCTGTATAACTTTAAGTTTGACCAGGCTGAAAAGCGTTTTCTATGGCTTAAGCAAAAGTACAAGTGGCATCCATTACCTTACTTTTTAATGGGTTTGATTGAGTGGTGGAAAATAATGCCCGATCTGACGAATAAAGCTTATGATGAAAGTTTTCTGGCCTATATGGATACGACAATTTTGGTCTCTGAAAACTTGTTTAAAAAGTATCCTGCCTATAAGGTTGAATCGATGTTCTTCTTAGCTGCGGCTTATGGATTTAAGGGGCGCCTGTATTCTGAAGAGGAAAGGAAAAACTGGACAAAGGCCGCAGCTGCTGGTAAGCAAGCTTTAAACTATCTGGAAATGAGTAAGGGTTATCACTCCCTTAGCCCTGAGTTACTTTTTGGAGATGCACTTTATAACTACTTTTCTGTGTGGGTCCCGGAGAATTATTCCTCACTGAAACCTATCATGTGGTTTTTTCCTAAAGGTGACAAAGCACTTGGGCTGAAGCAACTGCGTGAAGTTTCATACAATGCATTTTACACCAGAACAGAAGCTATGGTGTGGTTGATGCGGATTCAAAACAGTTATGAGAATAATAAGCAGGAGGCCCTACACTTAAGTGACTATCTGAATAAAACATATCCGGACAATCCGTTTTTTCACCGATATAATGCCAGGGCCTTGTACAGTGCTGGTCGCTTTTCGCAAGCCGAGCCTGTTTGTAAAAGTATTCTTGAACGTATAGATAGTGGCATGTTAGGCTATGAAGCAACCAGCGGAAGGTATGCTTCCTTCTTTTTAGGTCAGATTTATGAGTCGAGAAACAATCTGGCAGAAGCAAAAAAATATTACCTGCTTTCCAAAATGTATTCAGAGAAAGTGGGCGCAATTGAATCTGGGTATTACCTCTATTCGCTGATTAGTCTTGGTGAGATTGCCGAAAAGGAAGGAAAGAAAACAGAGGCCAGGTATTATTTTAAAGAAGTGAAGAAGAAATCGGGCAGAAAGGATGAGGCTTTTAAGGATGCAAAAAAACGCTTAAGAAAATTGGAGAAGGAGGAGTAAGAATTTTAAAAGAGAAATATGTCAATATCCTTAATCTTTGTAAAACCTTTGTCTGCAGTTAGAAGTGGAAGTTTATGTATATAGGCAGATGCTGCAATAATTGCATCTGGCAGCTTTGTCTTCGTTTGCTTTCGTATAGCTATTGTTTGTCGCTTAATTTCGTAATCAAGTTCCAAGACAAAACAGTTACTGATAAAATCAGCCATTAGTGCTTCATCCTTTTTTGAATTAAAGGGAATGCTGTTGAGCTCAATTTCTGTGATTACCGAGATGAACAGATTCTTATTTTCAAGCGTATTACGGACTTCAATATTGCCATTTAGTCCTAGTATTATAACGTTGGTATCAACAAGAAAATTACTTGGGCCACTCATTTCTTATTTTTTTTTGATAAGTAATGGCGTCTACTGGAATTTGTATTTTACCGACATACTTATCCCAATCAACTTTCTTAGCAGACGGAGATGCCTTTTTAAGTTTTGATTTCAATGATTTATTGGCAGTTTTCTTCTTTAGTCGAATAACCATATTATAAAGATAAGATTATCCCCTTTGTCTCACAACCTCATACATGGCCACACCGGCAGCTACAGAAACGTTGAGCGAACCAATTTCTCCTTTTAACGGGATAGCCGCTAAATCATCAGCATCGCGTAGTAAGGCATCTGAGATACCATCTTCTTCAGATCCCATAATGATGGCAATAGGTCCGGTCAGCGCCAGCTGATAAAAAGTGTTAGCTGCCTTTTCTGTACAAGCAATTAGTTTGATGCCATTCTCTCTTAAAAACTTGAGTGTATGCTTCAAGTCTTTTTCGCGGCAAATAGGCATATGATTTAAAGCGCCTGCTGATGTTTTTACAGCATCGCTCGTAATCGGTGCACTCCCTTTTTCTGCAATAACAATGGCGTCAACGCCAGCACATTCTGCTGTTCTAACAATCGCTCCGAAATTACGCACATCGGTAACACGATCCAGCAATAGCAAAAAAGGATCGCGACCTTCTTCGTAGGCTTTATGAATGATATTATCCAGTGAGGCGAAGCTGACGGCAGAAAGTATGCTGATAACACCCTGATGATTTTTGGTGGATAAGCGTTTGAGTTTATCGGCATGTGTAGAAAGCACCGGCACATTGTGTTGCTTGGCAAGGGCCATCAGTTCTTTGATCAGGTCATTAGAGAGACCTGTCTGAATCATTATTTTTTCTACTTCACGTCCAGCACGGATAGCCTCAATTACTGCCCGTGTTCCGTAGATCATATCTTTTTTATCCATGCTGGTTTCTTTTTAGATTAAATAAGGCTTAGTGATTAAAAACGTGCACTTCTAATAAGATCCACTACCTGAAGCCAGGTGTCCAGATAGCTTTTCTTGCGTACCAACACAAAGTTGTCAGGATCGAAAATTGAAGAAGACCTCACAAAAGTAAAACTAATTTTTGTAGCTAATGGGTTTTCATACTCCCATACTTCGCGGTCAGAGAATTTATAAACAGCATTGGGTAGTCCAAATGTAATGTATATCATGCCCCTGTCAGTTTTCCAACCCTCTTTATAAGAACTGAAAAAGCGATTTGCTAATTCAACGCGTTTATAATAGTTACGCATGAATATCTTAGCCCGCTCAGTATTGCCGGTAATCCCGATAATTACTCTATCAAAAGTCTTTTTATCACCAGCACTATTTTTCAGCCTGTCGAATTCATTTTTTGTTGTGATGTAGGTGAGTGGTCCAACCAGGTTTTCCAGCTTTCTATATTTTGGATAATCATCGCTGGCCATTATTGAAATGCCTTGTTTTGAAAGCGAGTCAGTTTGAAAAAGGTACAAGCCATTACTAAATAGTATGAAAGTATCAGCATTTATTGAAAGGGTTGAATCTGGTCGCAATACTGCACTTACAGGTACTTGTTCCTCTGCAAATGCCGGTGTGGCTGCAGGAAATGGTTCATCATAAAAATAAACTAAAGTTGTGTTGGCGCCTTTAATGCGTTTAATGGTTATCTGCTCACCCGTAATGGCTACCTTGTCTACTATGGCCTTGGTGTTACTTACTAAATATCCATCAGCATGGTTTATAAAATCTAAAGGCTTATAATAAAACCAGGCAAGCTTGATGCTGGTATTGATTACCTTGGCTGCAATAATATTGCTGGATTTTGGCAGTTTGAATACCCCATTGATATGATACTTATCGGTAATGAATTGGTGAGCCGGATAAATTACCTGTGCATCTTTAGCACTTAAGGAACTATAAGTTTCCCAGCTGATCTGGTAATTACTGATGGCCTTGGTAGTATCAAGTAAGTTTAATTGGTACACAATGCTAACGCTGTCTTCTGTGCGATTAAGCACATCTAAAGAAAAGCTAAAAGCCATTTCAGGATCGTAAAGGTAATTGTAGTTGATGTTTTGTAAGGGTTGAGCCTGTCCGTACAGGCTGCACAGGAGGAGAAATAGCAGTACTCGCTTCATAAAGCAAATTAAGGTCAAATCAGTTAAATATGATCAGCGCTTCGATTAATTTTGCGCACTTCTAACTAAATAAACGGGCAATGGCTAAGATTTTTACCACCGAAATTACCTCTGATAATCTCTTATCCGATAACCCTATACATCAACGCTTATTTAAGGCTTATGTTGCCGCCCAACCCTTTATAAAAGGCGATGTGTTGGAGGTAGGTTGTGGTGAAGGACGCGGTATAGACCTTGTGCTGCATAAATCAAGCTCTTTTACTGCTGTTGACAAGATCGAAAGTGCCTTAGCTAAACTTCGATTAAAGTATCCTTCGGGTAAATTCCTGGCCATGAATATTCCCCCATTGGCTGAGTTGAAGGACAATGCATATGATGTATTAATTACTTTTCAGGTGATTGAGCATATTAAAGATGATGGACTATTCCTGAAAGAATTGCACCGCGTTTTAAAACCTGGAGGCATAGCATTAGTCACCACCCCCAACAGAAAAATGTCGCTGACTAGAAACCCATGGCACATACGCGAATATTTGGCAGATGAACTGAAAACTCTTGCACAAAAGTATTTCAGTAAGGTGGAGATGCGAGGAATTACCGGAAATGAAAAAGTAATGGCCTATTACCAAGAGAACAAAAAATCTGTTGAACGCATCACGCGTCTGGATGTTTTGAATTTACAGTATCGTTTACCTGCATCAATATTGAGAATACCCTATGAGTTGATGAACAGGTGGAATAGGAATAAACTTCAGCATCAGGATCAGAGTTTAGTAAAAGAGATACACCACAGCGATTATCTGGAAACTACTAATGCAGCTGATGCTTTGGATTTATTTATGATTTGTTACAAATAAAAAATCCGGATTCAACATACCATGTTGAATCCGGAGTAAAATTACAATCTTAGAAATTAGATCTGTCTGTATCGCGTATGTTGAGCGAATTATTAAGACGCTCAAGAGATTCTTCAACTTTTTTGCCCAGCTCTGCTTCGTTGTACTTATAAAGCACCCGTTGTAATTCGTTCAATATTGCATAGCTGATTTGAAACTCTCTTGAAAAATCCTGTTTTGCCGCCAAGTGCATTGACATCTCTTCAGCCCTTGGCCACATGATGTTTGCTACTTCAAGAGCCTTTTCCTTTTCACCAACTTCAAAGAGTACATCAACTAAGCGGGCATTTATGTGATCGTATTGAATTGTTTTGTCCGGCATTTTTTCAAAGCAGAACATAACAGCTTCTCGCGCCTGTTCAGTTTTACCTTCCAGTAATAAACCTTCAATGAGTGATGCAAAAGAGCTTCTATGATTTGATACAAAGTTTCTGTAATCCTGATTATAGTAAGCACGTGTGTCATCGAGACCGCGGTAGCGGAACTTCTTCAACATGTTCTCCATACTTGCTTCAGTATTCACTAATTCAATACGCGGGTTTGGATTGAAGATAGGCAGTATTCTGTATGCATTACCCTCCTGAATAACATAACGACTTAAGTCAACATTAAATTGATCAAGAGATGTCATGTTAACATAAATAGGACGTTCCCAATTGCTGGTCGCTAAAAAATCGAGCATAGCTAAGTCCTTCTTTTCCAGTCCGCCACCCTTTAGTTTCAATCTCATTTCAGGTACGATCAGGCTGTCAAAACCTTGCGGAACAATTCCGAGAGACCTAACATGGTTAACATCTACCTTCAACACAATTTCTTTGGTGGGAACGACATTGGCTGTAGGGTAAAGGCGTAAGCCTTTGTAGTCTTTTTTCAACAATCCTAAAAACTGATGAAGATCCATTTCTTTAATGCCCAGGTCCTGGTAAGGAAGATAATCGTTAGGGCCACCTTGTCTGTAGTTATCCAAGGTAAGCGTGTAGGGAAGCGGTTGCGACTCATAAGTCTGACGCATGGATTGCCCAACATACCAATCAGTATTATAGTAGCTTAATACGATTACCCGCATATCTGTTCTTACACCTTCTACTTCCTGATTATACCACAAAGGGAAAGTGTCGTTATCACCACCGGTATAGAGTACAGCGTTTGGTTCGCAGGATTGCAGATAATTGTAAGCGGAGTCAACAGAGAAATAACGATGATTTCTATCGTGATCATCCCAATTCTGAGCCAACATAATAGTAGGCGCGCTTAGTCCTAATAGCGTAGCCAGTACAGTAGCAGGGGTTAGACTCTTAAACAGCTTCTCGAAAGTTTTTGCGATAGCAATTACTGCAAAGCCAATCCAGAAACAGAAAGCGTAATAGGAACCTGCATAGATGTAGTCACGCTCACGTGGTTCGCTTGGCGGGCCATTCAGGTAAATAACCAGTGCTACTCCAAGCAGAATAAATAGTAAGCCCACTACAGCAAGATTTTTTTGATCATGGACAAATTGATAAAACATGCCGATCAAACCTAAGATGAAGGGAATCAGGAATAAATTATTGCGACCTTTATTCTCTTTCAATGCTTCAGGCAATTCTTCAAACCACTGGGTTGGCCTTAACCAATCAGCACCTTGGATATCGCTCTCACGACCTGCAAAATTCCACATGAAATAGCGCATGTACATCCAGGTGATCTGGTGGTTGAACATAAAGCGAAGGTTATCTCCAAAAGTAGGTTTCTGATTTTCTCTTAAACCTAAAATCTGTTCATACTCCTTTTTCGCATCGCTTACCCAGATTCGTGGCAGTATAGTGGTGCGGTTAGGATCGTATTTGTAAGAAATCTTGCGATCAACTAATTCATAGCGGTCTTTTCCTTTTTTGTATACAGGTTCACCCTCCACAACTTCAATAGGTTGTGCATCATAATACTGACCTTTGAAAAGCGGGCGGCTGCCATATTGCTCACGCTTCAGGTAGCTCACGAAACCAATTGGATCAGAAGGATCATTTTGGTTAATAGGAGGATTGTAGTTTGAGCGGATCACCACCATGGTGTAGCAGCTGTAACCAATCAGGATAAAGGCAAAAGAAAGCAAAAAAGTATTCAGCAAAGGCATGGCTTTCTTTTGTGAGTAGTAAATGCCGTATATCAAGCTACCCAAGAGCGCAACGATAAAAAAGATGATGCCAGAGTTAAACGGTAAGCGCAAAGAGTTAACAAAGAAGATCTCCAGACTTCCTGCAAAGGAGGGAAGCCCTGGGATAACAATGGAGTTGATGAAAAAAATGATGACTAAACTTATGGCAAGTGTACCAGCAATTCCCCAAACACTAGGCTTATACTTTTTGAAATAATAGATCAACGAAAGTGCAGGTATTGTTACCAGGTTCAATAAGTGTACACCGATTGAAAGCCCCATCATGTAAAAAATCAAAATAAGCCAACGGTTTGCTTTTGATTCGTCTTCAATCACATCCCACTTAAGCATTGCCCAAACAACAAAGGCTGTGAAGAATGAAGACATGGCATAAACTTCGGCCTCAACCGCAGAGAACCAGAATGTGTCAGAGAAAGTATAGGCCAATGAACCCACCAATCCAGCTCCCATTAACAACCAGGTGTTGCTGTCTGTTGGCTCATCATTGTTGTTCAGCTTGAGTAGTTTTTTGCCAAATAAAACAATAGACCAGAATAAGAACATAATGGTGAAGGCACTTGCCAACACACTTGAGAAATTTATCCAATAAGCAACTTTGGTAACATCGCCCATAGCCAGAAATGAAAACAAGCGACCGATGAGCAAAAACAAGGGTGCCCCCGGAGGATGCGGAACTTCCAATTTATACGATACGGCAATGAATTCGCCACAATCCCAATAGCTGGCGGTGCGCTCCATTGTAAGCCAATAGGTAGCAAGGGCTACGGCAAATACCAGCCAACCGCTGATGTTGTTGATTTTCTGAAATTTCATGATAGATTTTTACAAAATAAACGTGCTAAAATAGGTAAAATTCTTTGTTGAGCTGACTAATGTTATCCTAATAATAACCTTGGGCTGATCTTTTCGTTTGCTTTCTGAAAATAAAGATAAATATGAAAGTAGTCCTGGTGTTTTCTTTAACCATTTCATCCATTTTGGTACATGCCCAATCGAAACAAGATTCACTTGATATTACACGAATTACCCTTGATTATTTAGAATCACAACATAAACCGAATCCGGAACAAATGGATCAGGCCTTACATCCACGTATGGTGAAACGTACATTCTGGAAAGACAAGGCTACACAAAAGGATTATTTGTCTGAATTTTTTGCAGAAAACATGGTTATTCTTGCTGAAAGATATAATGCCAAGGGAGATAAATTCCCTCCAATACCAAGGAAGGAAGTCAAACTTCTGGACGTTTCAGACAGGACTGCCTCTGTTAAATTAACAGCTGACGAGTGGATTGATTACATGCATTTGGTAAAGCTTAATGGCAAGTGGAAAATCGTAAATGTGCTTTGGCAATACCACGACTCTTCTCGTCAGCAATAGATAAATCACTCTAACTTTTTATGAAAGAATAGTGTGCTATCCATGAGTAGTTGAGGGTTTGCAATTTTTACAAGGTCTTGAAGGATAATATCTGGTCTTAAATAACCCAGCTCAAGAAATTCACTTCCACCTTTGGCTCCGATTCGTACATTATAGGTATACACTTTTCCTGTTCGGTATGCATTAAAGTTTTTGTAGCGTCTGTCGTTGCTGGCAATTTCTTCTAGGGAATTAAAAGCCCCCACACCAATCCAGTAATCGGCCTGATTGGCCTTTTCATACACAAGCTCGAAGGGCAATTGGAGGTAGCCTGTTGTGGTGTCATCACTCCATAAATAATGGAAGCCTGCATCGCGCAAAAGTTTAGCGGCATAATTTTGGCCAGCAGGCATAAACCAGGCATCACCATAAACAATACCACTCATTACTGTTGGCTTTGTCTGGGCAAGCTCATCAACTTTATGTTTAGTCTGTAAATAATTTTGTTCGATAACGGAAAAGATGGAGTCAGCCATTACTTTTTTATTGAAGAAAAGAGCCATGTACTTGATCCATTCTGCTCTGCCCAAGGGGTGCTCTTCCAGGTATTCGGCATTTATCACTACTGGTGTTCCTAAAGCCTCTATACTTTTAAATTGTCCGTAATCACCAGTCATGGTATAGGCCATTACCATATCAGGTGCTAGTGCAGCAAGCTTTTCTATGTTAAGTCCCTTATCCACACCTAGGTCTGTAACATAACCGCTGTCAATTCTGTTGCGCATTTTTTCAGAGCTGATATAATCTGTTGTGGGGAAACCCACTAATGCGGCACTCTCATTCAGGTAGTCTAATAATGGAATGTGTGTGGTGGAGGTGCATACAATACTTTTAATAGGCGTTTTGATAATTTTAATGTTACTGTCATGAGGAGGCACTTGAGCTGAAGCATCAATTAACCAATATGTTAAAACCTCTGCTGAACCCTGATAGGGTTTCATAACCTCTACCTGAGTAATATTTTCTTTATAAGAAACGCGAAAGCCCTTAGCATACTTTGTATAAGTGCTGTCAATAACAAAAGTGTTTTGCTGATTTTTCTTGTTGCCGCAAGAAACGGTGACAAGAGTAATAATAAGAAGAAGGCTACCTAAACGCATGTACAATATTAAAGCTTGTTGCACATAGAATGCTATAAAGTATTTGACTTCTTTTTTGTTTTGACTAACTGCTTTCTATATTTGCATCCGATTAGCGGTTCTTCACCCTGTTACAGGCTCTGAAGATTAAAAGGGAATTTCGTGTAATACGAAAGCTGTCCCCGCAACTGTGAGCCAATACCGGACTAATTTAAAGTTTGGTAAATGCTACTGACAATCATAGCCACTGTGTGATGGTAACATTAACATGGGAAGGCGTCAGTAGTAGGCGAGCCAGGAGACCTGCCGTAATCAGTAACAAATTATTTGACTTTCGGGTGAAAGGTCAGGGTTGTTCGAAGGCTTTGCTTTCAGACTTTTCTGGTTTACCACCTGTCGCAACTAAACGAGTATGGTTTTGCGATTGGGTATGCTTTGTACGCTTGTACTCTGTGCTGCGCATTTGCGCGCACAGAACGATACAACTGTGCTTGCACCTGTAGAAATTTATGGAATCCGCCTTACACCTTATGCTACAGGTGCTAAAGTGACTGTATTGTCGCTCGATAACAGCGTGCAGACTTTGGCTGCTAAGCTAGCTAATGAAGCATCATTATATTTTAAAAATTATGGCAACGAACAACTGAGTACCATCAGTTTCAGGGGTACAACAGCTTCACAAACAGCAGTACTTTGGAATGGCATTAATGTTAACTCACCCACCCTGGGACAAACTGATTTTTCTATTGTTCCCATGTTTTTGTTTGATGAAGTACTCATACAATATGGAGCCGCCAGTGCCCTGGTTGGCACTGATGCCATAGGAGGAAGTGTATCTCTAAAAAGCAAAACTCCAATTTATTCTAAAGGATTTAATGCCATGTTCTACCAACTGCTAGGTAGTTTTGGTCGTGTGGCAAGCGGAATCAAATTTAATGGAGGAAATGATAAATGGAATTTTGCCACCAGCTTGTATAGCTTTAAAATTGAAAATGATTTTCCTTACAACTCTCCCGCAGTTGGTTATAGAAGAAGACAAGAAAATGCAGCGGTAAGCAATGAAGGTCTGCGACAAGAAATTGCTTATAAAATAAATGAAACACAACAAGTTTCAATTGAAGGAATTTACGCGCATAACTTTCGTCATAATCAACCAACCGTTACCAATTCAGGAGCAAACGAAACATTAGATAATAAACAGTTAAGATTTGCCTTGCATTATGATCTGGCTTCTGCGCTGGGTGTTATGCGTGCCACCCTGGCCCATATTCGTGACGAGCAGGAATATACCGATGATGTAAGCAGCCTGATCAGTACCAATCAATGGACGGCCTTGCTCAATGTAGACAAGCAATTGTCCGGAAAAATGAATCTAAGGTGGGGTGGAAGTGCATCGCAGTACAAAGCGAAAGGAGATAATTATCCACTTGGTTTAGCTGAAAACCGCTATGACATATTTGTCTCCCTGCTTTATCAGCTTACTCCTTTTTGGCAACTCAGCACCAACTTACGTCAAACCTTTTACGATTTAAGTTATGCACCCTTTGCTCCTTCTCTTGGTACACAGGTAAAATTACATGAATCAACAGGTAGTAAGTTGAATTTACGTGGACAATCCGCAAGGGCCTTCCGTATTCCGACACTTAATGATCGCTACTGGTTGCCGGGTGGTAATCAGCAGTTAAAAGCAGAAGATGCCTGGCAAATTGAAGGAGGCATTATTTGGGAGAAACAGATAAGATACACTAAAGTATTTGCCGATCTCAGCTATTACAAGACACAAACCACTAACATGATTGTGTGGCTGCCCAATGAAAATAGTAACTGGACTCCGATCAATCTTCAGGAAGTAGAAATTGATGGGATAGAAAGTAATTTGAGCACAAGCACACCTTTAGGAAAAAGTCAACTCAACGCAAATCTGTCATACAGTTTTACCAAGTCTATCAATGAAAAAGGCATTGATGGATCAACTATTGGTAAGCAGCTTCCTTACGTGCCTGTTCATTCAGGCAGATTGATGCTAAGTGCGAGCCATTCTGATTGGACAATTATGCTGCGTAACAACTACACCAGTATGCGCTTTATTTCACTGGAGAACAGCAAAAGACAAGCGTTGGATGCCTATTTCCTCATGGATGCTGAACTTGATAAAGAGTGGCAGTGGAATAAAATTTTAATCACATCACGTGTGCAGGTGAATAATCTTTTCAACCTCTACTACGAAAATTTTGCAAAGCATGCGATGCCGGGTCGCAATTTTTCAATGAGTATCTCTATACACTTAAACAATCAATTAAAATGAAAAAAACGTACTTGAATATTTTTGTAGTACTTCTTGCGAGTTTATTTTTATTTGTAAGCTGCGATGAAAGCGACAATGGCCCCAAAGGCGATTTTGATAATGGTGTGCTTGTGATTAATGAAGGAAATTTCAATGCGGGTGACGGATCCGTTTCCTTCTTTGACCCAGGCACAAAGACAACTACTGAAGATATCTTTGGCCTTGTCAATGATGGACTCGCGCTGGGTGATGTTGTTCAATCCATGACCGTGGTAGGTGACGAAGCATACATTGTGGTGAACAATGATAATAAAGTCGAGATTGTAAACGTCAATACTTTTGAGGCACTCCATACCATCATCGATGTTAAACTGCCAAGGTATTTTGCGACAGCCAGTGGCAAGGGTTATTTAACAGAATGGGTTAATTTTGGAGAGCCTGGTCGTGTTTCAGTGGTGAATTTGACTACACACGAAATAATTAAAACTATTACAACAGACCTTGGTGCTGAAAATATGCTGGTGGTTGGAGATAAAATTTTTGTAGCCAATAATTTCACCAACACCATTTCAGTGATCAATACAATTACTGATGAAGTTGTAAACACAATAGAGGTTGCTGATTCACCTGGGGAATTTGTTCTTGATGCTCAAAATAAGTTATGGGTAATTTGTGGAGGTGCTTATCAAGCTAATAAT
>VFQM010000563.1_pt1 | contig 39945 bp, 33 predicted proteins | sample 3512391 | NCBI WGS metagenome assembly VFQM01 (sample SAMN10412369, study PRJNA504923) | tailings metagenome | isolation source: Replicate 1 from Balatoc abandoned mine | place: Philippines
CGCGCTAGGCATGGGGCGTGACGAGCCAAGCGCGACTGGAGCCGAATTCGACTGCCGCCATGCTGCCGGAACCATTCGTGCGATGGTTCGCCGAGCGCGGCTGGTCGCCTCGTGCCCATCAGCTCGATCTGCTCGCCAGCGCCCAGCAAGGAAACTCGGTGCTGCTGATCGCACCCACGGGGGCGGGCAAGACGCTGGCCGGTTTCCTGCCGGCGCTGACGGATCTGGCGGTCAGGCCGAAGAAACGGCCGGGGGAGCCGCAGCGCGGCGTGCACACGCTCTACATCTCGCCGCTCAAGGCGCTGGCCGTCGACATCGAACGCAACCTCGGCAAGCCGGTCGACGAGATGAACCTGCCGATCACGATGGAAACGCGCACCGGCGACACGCCGCAGCACAAGCGCACGCGCCAGAAGCTCGCGCCGCCGGATATTTTGCTGACGACCCCCGAGCAACTGGCGCTGCTGATCGCCTCGCCCGACGCCGACCGCTTCTTCAACGGGCTGCGTTATCTGGTGCTGGACGAACTGCACTCGCTGGTAACCTCCAAGCGCGGGCACCTTTTGTCGCTCGGGCTGGCACGGCTGCGCAAGTACGTGCCCGACCTGCAGGCGATCGGCCTGTCGGCGACGGTGGCCGAGCCGGACGAGCTCAGGCGCTGGCTGGTGCGGCAGGGGACTTCACCCTCCCCCTTGTGGGGAGGGTCGCCCGGAGGGCGGGGTGGGGGTTCGCTAGCGCTGCCCGTGGTCACCCCCACCCCGACGCTGCGCGTCGACCCTCCCCACAGGGGGGAGGATAAAGAGAACATGGCCGACCTCATCACCGTCTCAGGCGGCGCCAGGCCCGAAATCACGATCCTCGATTCCGAGGAGCGCGTGCCGTGGTCGGGCCATTCGGCGCGATACGCCATCCCCGAGGTCTACGACGCGATCCGCCGGCACAGGACGACGCTGCTTTTCGTCAACACGCGCAGCCAGGCGGAGCTGCTGTTCCAGGAACTCTGGCGCGTCAACGACGACAATCTGCCGATTGCGCTCCATCACGGCTCGCTCGACGTCGGCCAGCGCCGCAGGGTCGAGAAGGCCATGGCCGACAACAGCCTGCGCGCCGTCGTCGCCACCTCGACGCTCGACCTCGGCATCGACTGGGGCGACGTCGACCTGGTCGTCCATGTCGGCGCGCCCAAGGGTGCGAGCCGGCTGGCCCAGCGCATCGGCCGCGCGAACCACAGGATGGACGAGCCGAGCCGGGCGATCCTGGTGCCGGCCAACCGCTTCGAGGTGCTTGAGTGCCGCGCGGCGCTCGAGGCCAACTATCTCGGCGCGCAGGACACGCCGCCGCTGATCGACGGCGCGCTCGACGTGCTCGCCCAGCATGTGCTGGGTTGCGCCTGCGGCGCCCCGTTCGACGCCGACGAGCTCTATGCGGAGGTGACGGGGGCAGCACCCTATGCCGGGCTCGACCGCGGCAGCTTCGATCGCGTCGTCGATTTCGTCGCGACCGGCGGCTACGCGCTGCGCAGCTACGAGCGCTATGCCCGCATCCGCCGGAACAAGGACGGCAAGTGGCGGGTTTCCAACCCGCGCATCGCCCAGCAGTACAGGCTCAACGTCGGCACCATAATCGAGGCGCCGATGCTGAACGTCCGCTACACCCGCGCCAAGGGCAAGGCGGGGGCGGGCAGTGCGGCTTCGCTCACGCTGCGCGGCGGGCCGGTGCTCGGCAAGATCGAGGAGTATTTTGTCGAGACGCTTTCTGTCGGCGACATGTTCATGTTCGCCGGCAAGGTGCTGCGCTTCGAGGGCATCCGCGAGAACGAGTGCTACGTCTCGACGGGCGGCGCGGGCAATGTGCTGGTGCCGTCCTATGCCGGCGGCAAGTTTCCGCTGTCGACCTATCTCGCCGACCAGGTGCGCGGCATGCTGGCCGATCCCTCGCGCTGGAAGGCGCTGCCCGAGCAGGTGGCCGACTGGCTGCGCGTCCAGCAGGAAAAGTCGGTTCTGCCGCGCAAGGAAGACCTTCTGGTCGAGACCTTTCCGCGCGGCCAGCGTTTCTACATGGTCGCCTATCCCTTCGAGGGGCGGCTGGCGCACCAGACGCTCGGCATGCTGCTCACCCGCCGGCTGGAACGCATGGGGGCCAGGCCGCTTGGCTTCGTCGCCACCGACTACTCGCTGGCCATCTGGGCGCTGGGCGATCTCGGTCGCATGTTCAAGGCGAGGAAGCCGTCGCTGGCCGAACTGTTCGACGAGGACATGCTGGGCGACGACCTCGAGGCATGGCTTGCCGACAGCTGGCTGCTCAAGCGCACCTTCCGCAATTGCGCTGTCATCGCCGGGCTGATCGAGAAGCGTTTTCCCGGCCAGGAAAAGAGCGGCCGGCAGGTTACGGTTTCGGCCGACCTCATTTACGACGTCTTGCGCAGCCATGAGCCGGATCACATCCTGCTCAAGGCGACGCGGGCGGATGCCGCGAGCGGGCTGCTCGATGTCAGGAGGCTGGCCGAGATGCTCTCTCGCATCCGCGGCCGAATCGTTCATAAGATGCTCGACCAGATTTCGCCGCTGGCGGTGCCCGTGATGCTCGAGATTGGCAAGGAGCCGGTCAATGGCGAGGCGCACGACTCCCTGCTGCTTGAGGCGGCGGACCTGATCGAAGAGGCGATGGGAAGCGCATGAACATAGCCGCGCGCGATCTGACCAGGACTGGCTGCGAGGCGATCGCCATCGCCGGCGTGCGCGCCGCCTGCGACTGGCGCGGCGTGGCGCATTTTCCCGAGCTCGATCTGCTCGTCGTCTCCGACCTCCATCTGGAGAAGGGTTCTTCCCATGCCCGGCGCGGCCGCCTGATCCCGCCATACGATACCGCCGCGACGCTTCAGCGCCTGGCCGAGGTGGTCGAAGACTACCAGCCGCGCATCATCGTCAGCCTCGGCGACAGCTTTCACGACGGTGAGGGCGCTGCTCGCCTGCCCGAGCAGTTCCGCGTGAGCCTGATGGCGATGATGGCCGGGCGCAACTGGTTCTGGATCGCCGGCAACCACGACCCCAATGCGCCGGCGGATCTGCCTGGCGAGACCGTCGAGGAGCTTGCCATCAGCGGCTTGGTGTTCCGCCACGAGCCGTCGAAGGGCCACGCCGAGGGCGAGGTCGCCGGCCACCTGCACCCGTGCGCCCGCATCGTCCAGCGCGGCCGCTCGGTCCGGCGGCGCTGCTTTGCCAGCGATGGCGAGCGGCTGGTGATGCCGGCCTTCGGCGCCTTCACCGGTTCGCTCAACGTGCTTGACCGGGCGTATCGCGGCATGTTCCGTGAGGGGGCGCCGACTGCGTATATGCTCGGGACGAGCCGGGTGTATCCGATTGCGGGGTCGTTGCTCAGGCCGGGTTGAACATCGTCTCAGGCATGCCCCTCACCCTTACCCTCTCCCCGTGAAGGACGGGGCGAGGGGGGCGTCGGCGTTGCGGCAGTGTCCCTTCTCCCCGTCTTTCACTGGGAGAAGGTGCCGGCAGGCGGATGAGGGACAGCGTGAGCCCGCCGCCCCTCAATCCTTCCTGAAGATAATCCTGCCGAGCCATCCGGTGAGCATGGCCAGCCCGATAGAGAACAGGCCGTAGCCGAAGCCGTGGTCGGTGGCGAAGCGGTAGATGGTTTGCTCGAAGCCCGACTTGACGATGGCGAGTTGGGTCGAGGTTTCCTTGATGAACTGCCCGTTGCGGAACAGGAAGGCGCGCGCCTTGTGGGTGCCGACCGGCACGTTAGGGGCGAGGCGAAGGGTGGCGCGGAACAGGTTCTGCGACAGGAACTGCACGCCGCCGATATTGTCGCTGAAGAGGCCGAGCCCTTCCTTGCGCTCGCGCAGCGCGTCGGTGAATTCCTGGATGGTGATGGGGCTGTCGCGCTTGTCCTCGGGTTCGAGATAGATGTTGGGAATGCCGAGCGACAGCTGCTTGTAGCTGTTGGGCGTGGTGACGTCCTGCGGCGGACGCGTGGTGGCCATGGAATAGGACACCGGCACGTTGACGAAGGTCTCGGACCGGGTGTTGATCCACATGCCGAGGATGCGGTCCTTGCGGCGCACCACCACCGGCCGCGCCGGCCCCTCGAGCACGACGATGACGTCGTAGCGGCCCTGGCGGCTGACCAGCGGGTCGGGATTTTCGAGCGCGCCGAAGATGGTGAGGTCGGCGCCGGAGAAGTTGGCGGTGATGGCGACGCGGTCGGTGGAAAGGCCGATCTGGATGCCTTCGGGGAGCGGCGGCGCCTCCTGCGCATGCGCCGGCAAGGTGGCAGCGAGCGCAAGGGCAACCATTGCCGCCCGCAGCATCACATCGTCCTCCCGCTCAGGCTGGTCAGCGAATAGAGGTTCTGCGGCTTGACGAAGAGGTCGAAGCCGAGGCGGAGCGCGACGGCGAGAACTAGCAGCGCCAGCAGCGCGCGCAGCTGTTCGCCGCGCAGCTTCTGGCCGGCCTTGGCGCCATATTGGGCGCCGGCAACGCCGCCGACCATCAGCACCAGCGCGAGCACGATGTCGACGGTCTGGTTGGTCGAGGAGTGGACAAGCGTGGTGAAGGCCGAAACGACGACGATCTGGAACAGCGAGGTGCCGACGACGACGTTTGTCGGAACCTTCAAGAGGTAGATCAGCGCCGGCACCATGATGAAGCCGCCGCCGACGCCCATGATGGCCGAGAGCAGGCCGATGCCGGCGCCGATGCCGAGCACGGGGATGACCGAGACGAACAGCTTCGAGGTGCGGAAGCGCATCTTGAAAGGCAGGCGGTGGATCCAGTTGTGCTGGCCGGATTTCTTCAATGCCGGCGGCACGCCGCCCTTGGTCATGCGCAGCGCGTTGACGCTTTCGACCAGCATCAGCCCGCCGACGGTGCCGAGGAAGACCACGTAGAGAAGGGAGATGAACAGGTCGAGCTGGCCGATGGAGCGCAGCAGGGCGAAGATGTAGGCGCCCACCGCCGAGCCGGCGATACCGCCTATGAGCAGCACCGTGCCTAGTTTGAAGTCGAGCGTGCCTCGCTTGAGATGGGCGAGTGCTCCCGAGAAGGACGAGGCGATGACCTGGTTGGCACCGGTGGCGACTGCGATGGCGGGCGGGATGTTGTAGAAGATCAGGAGGGGCGTGATGAGGAAGCCGCCGCCGACCCCGAACATGCCCGACAGGAAGCCGACCGCCGCGCCCATCGCCAGGAGCACGAACATGTTGACCGACATTTCCGCAATCGGGAGATAAACGCCCACCCGTCCGTCTCTACAAAAAAGAACAAGGCCGCCGCCCGTCTCCGGGCGCCGGTTAGGTAGCGGCTACTTGCGCCGACATTGCGGCGAAGTCAAACGCACCGCGCTCGAAACGGAAAATATCTCAATCAGTTAACCGACAGGTAAAGACGGCGCCGCAAAAGGCGCCGCCGGGCCGGCTATTTGCGGGCGAGCAACGCCTGGACAAGGCCGCCGTCGATCTCGCCCGTGGGCTTCATGCCGTTGTCCTTCTGGAAGGCTGCGATGGCGTCCTTGGTCTTCTGGCCCATCTGGCCGTCCATCTTGCCGGCGTCGTAGCCGTTCTTGGTGAGGATGGCCTGGACGTTCTGGACGGCCTTCTTCATGTCGACTTCCACTGCCGCCGTCGCGTCCTGCCAGGCGGCCGGGATTTCAACCGAATTGGTCGCAGGGTCGAGCGCCTTGGCCTGCCAGAGTTCCGCGGCTGCCTTGGCGCGCTTGAGCTGTTCGGCATTCAGCGCCTTGGCGACGTCGTCGCGCTTGGATGCCGCGTCCGCGTCGCCCTGCTTGGCGACCAGCGCGAACCACTTGTACGACTCCTCGAGGTTCTGCTTCATGCCGATGCCCTTGGCGGTCAGGATGCCAAGATTGAACTGGCTGTCCTTCACGCCGAGTTCCGCGGCATCGACGAACCAGCGGGCCGCCGAGTCGTTGTCGACCGTTCCGTCCGCGCCCATGGCGAACAGGACCGCCAGGTTGTGCATGGCGCTGGCGTTGCCCTGGGCAGCGGCGAGTTGGTACCAGGTCTTGGCCTTGGCGGCGTCGCGGTCGACCCCGAGGCCTTTCTCGTACATGTTGCCGATCCGGTACTGGGCGGGCGCGAAGCCGAGTTCGGCAGCCTTCTCGTACCATTGCGCGGCCGACTTCATGTCGCTCTTCACGCCTCGGGCTTCGGCAAAGCGCGATCCGATCTCGAACAGCGCCTTGGCGTCGCCCGTGTTTGCCGCCTCGCGCAGGGCCGCCGGTCCCATGCCTTCGGGTACGGCAACGGCCTGGGGCGCGATTTCGGGGGCGGCGGTTACCTTTGCGGGAGCCGGCGGGATCGACTGGGTCGGGGTGTGATCGAGGGCGACCTCGACGGGTTCCGTGATGTCGTCCATCGGCTCGTCGACCGCCGAAGCTTCCGGCGATGGCGCGGGCTGCTCGACGACGGGCGCCGAGACAACCGCTTCCGCTGCCGGCTTCGTGGGCAGGTCTGCGGCGACCCTCGCGGGCTGCTCCTGCTGGAGCGGCGCAACGCTGGCAGTCGCGACCGGATCGTTGAGGAAGTCCTTGCCGAGCTGCATGCCGGCAAGGGCGAGCATGACCGCACCGACGGCCATCAGCACCGACTTGCGGCGCGCCTTGATGAGGTCGCCGATGCGCAGGGCGCGCACCGGTCCCTTGAGGTCGGAGCTGCGCTTGAGCGCATCCGCCTCAGCGGCGGCCGCCTGGGCGGCGCGGCGTGCCGCGGCGATGAAGTCGGCCTTGGCAGCATCCGATTCATTGGCGCGGCCCGTCTGGGCCCGCTCGTCGCGGACACGGCGCATGATGGCGTTGAGATCGGGCGCACCCGAGCCCGGTTCGAGTGGGTGGTTCGCGATCTTGGGGTCGAGCGGGGCATCGAGCGACAGTTCGGGGGAGGGCGCGACCACCAGCGGCTCGGCGGCCTCGGCTTCCGGCTGCTCCTTGGGCTTCCGCGCGAAGGCGCGGGCAATGCCGCCGAACATCGAGGTCTTCGCCGGCTTCTGCTCCGATTTTTCAGCTCGCACGCCGTCGAGCGCCGATACCGCCGCCGCGGCCTCGACGGCGGCCTGTGCCGGGCTGCGCGACGTCCGTTCGTCCGGGGTCGTCGGCTCGGCCCGGCGGCCGAAGGTGGCGCTGGCTTCCGGCAGCGGCGCGGGCGCCTCTGGTTCCAGCGACGGAGCGTCCTGTACGGCGAGCTTGGGCGCTGGTGCCTGCACCAGCTCGGCCACCGATGCGGGCGGGGCCTCGACCGGTTCCGGCGTGCTGCTCTCCAGCGAACCCAGGCGGTCGACGATCTTGAGCAGCGTGTCGTGGATCGCCTCGAAGGTCTTGCCGTTGCGCTCGTCGGAGCGGCGGGTCAGGTTTTCGAGCGCCTTGAGGTCATGGGCCAGTCCTTCGACCGCCGTCGTCTCCGGGTTGGAGCCGACGAAGGAGCGCACCGCATTTTCGGCGACTTCGCGCGCGGCTTCGAGGATTGCTTCGTGGTTGACCGCGAGCGACCGCTCGACCTGGTCGAGGCGGGGCCGGATGTCTTCGAGTTCGGGCAGCGGCGAGGCCGGGTGCGCCAAGTGGTTGGAGAGTTCGCTCACCTGCGCTTCCAGGCTTCGGATCAGTTCGGGATCGATGCCCGCGACCTGCGCGGCGGAGATCTCCAGGCGATCCGAAATGTCTTCGAGACGCGCCTCCAGGCCCCGCATCGCCTGCTCTGCCGCCGGGTCGCCGCGATTGGTCTCGAGCCGCTGCGCGAAAGCGGTGAAGCGGGCGTCGATTGCCTCCATGATGTCCAGGTGGGCGGCCGGGGTTTGGGCCGCCTGGCGGTCGAGCCGGTCGCCCAGGTCCTCGAGCCTGCGTTCCAGGTCGCGGAACAGCAGGTTGCCATGTTCCATCGCATCGCCCTGGCGGCGTTCGAAAACGTCGGCCAGCGCGTCGAAGCGCTGTTCGATGCCCTGAAAGATGAGGCCGGCATCGGGTGCCGGAGGAGTGCGATCGATCTTGTCGGCGATCAGCGAAATCTGCCGCCCCAGCCTCTCCACCGCTTGTTCGGGGACATCGGCGCGCGCCGCCATGTCGTCGACGCGCTCGGACAGGAGGTTGAGGCGGTCGATGATCTCGGCGGTCGGCTGCTCGGCGATCACTTCCTCGATCTGGCGGGCGAGCGCGGTGATGCGGGCCTCGATGCGCTCGAAAAGCTCGGGGTTGATCTGCTGCGTCTGGGCTGCGACCGTCGAGGCGACGATGGCGCGCGAGATCTCGTCCAGGCGTTCGTCGATGAGGCCGAACATCTCGGCGCTGTGGCTGTCGCGATGGCGCACGAACTGGTCGACGGCGCCCGCGAGCGTGCGGACCTTGTCTTCGATCGAGCGCAGCGAAAGCGATTCCGGCAGGCTGTTGACGGCATCGTTGATCTGTTCGAGCCGCTCGGCCAGCGCTCCAAGCGCCTGCTCGTCGCCGTTCTGGCCTTGGTTCGCGGACATGCGGTCGGCGAAGTCGGTCCAGCGGCGGTCGAAATCGTCCCAGCGCCGGTCGACGGAGCGCACGGTTTCCTCGCGGGCTAGGTCCGACAGGGAGCGGCGGACCTGTTCCAGCTCCAGCCTCAGCATGTTGACGCTCTTGTCGTCGCTGCGTTCGGCCAGCGAGTGGATCGCACCCGAGAGGCGCTCGAGTTCAAGGCCGAGTTCGGCGCCCTCGGGGCCGGCAGCGCCGGTCCGGCTCGCGCGGTCGATGTCCTTGCGCAGTTCGTCGAATTCCCGCTGCAGGCCGACGCCCATCTGCTGGCGCATCTCCTCGCGCAACGCATGCAGTTCGCCGGCGATCTTGCCGACGGCGGCGATGCCGTCCTCCTGGTCGCGGAAGCGGTCGATGTCGCGGGCGATCGCGTGGTAGGGGCGTTCGTAGGGTTTGCTGCGGCCATATTCGCCGCGCGGCACGTAGCCCGGCGCGGGCGCCTGGCGCGACGGAGACCGGAGCGGCTCGGCGGCTTCCTCACGCGAACGCTCCAGCCGCGCCTCGAGGTTCTCGAGCGAACGATTGAGTTCTTCGAGCGAAGCGAGCGAGCGGCGTTGCCTGCCGTCGTTGAGGGTGTCGAGATAAGACCGTTTGCTGTTCATCGAAACGCCCGTTGGTCAGAGTGCTGGTGCAGAACCAGAAGTCTCAAATCCTTGCCGGGACGGGGCTGCGGCTGGCCGCATGGAAGCTGGCTTCCGGGGTTTGCCGCCCGCACTCCGAAAACCGTGAACTATTCGATACATGACGAACACGGGGGAACCGACATGCGCACATTTCCCCGAACGTGGTAAACAAGCCCTTAACCAAACTTAAGAATGTGCGACGATCTGTAACCCTCCTGCGACAGGAGGTGCGACCAGATTTCCCTTGCGTACGGTAAGCCGCATCGCTATAGCATTTACGTAAACGTAAGACGTGTGCAGATCGCCGTCTTTTGAGAGCATTTACAAAGAAACCACGATCGGAAGCCCGCTCCCCCCTTCGGCTTTCCATCTGAGCAACGGCCGGCTGCCCGCCGCCGTGCTCGCAATTGGGGATATCGGAAGCAAATGATGAAGCTTGTATCGGTCGCCGATGCTGCGGCCAATGAAAACAATCTCGCGGATGAGGAATTCGTCCGCATCGGCGAGATGGCGAAGAAGTACGGCGTGACGCTGAGAACGTTGCGTTTCTACGAGGACAAGGGACTGCTCAACCCCAAGCGCGAAGGCTCGACTCGCCTCTACACGCGGCGGGACCGCGTTCGCCTGAAGCTGATCCTGCTCGGCAGGAAGGTTGGCTTCTCGCTGCGCGACGTCAAGCAGATGATCGACCTCTACGATCCGAGCGGCACCAACGCAAAGCAGCTGCGTCTGACCATCGACAAGTCGGAGAAGCAGCTCGGCCGCCTGCAGAAGCAGCGCCAGATGCTCGACGAGGCGATCGATGAACTGACCAGCCACATGACGATCGTCCGGCAGATGCTGGCCGAGCGCGCGAACCCGCAGGTCAGCGCAGCCGGCTGATCGGTCCTTCCAGACCCGCTATTGACGGCCCGACCGGGGAGACCCGGCCGGGCCGTTTTGCGTTCGGCGGTCGGTCGAGGCAGCACCCTTTCGAGTGGTGCGAAAAATTGACGTTTACGCAAACGTCAATTTTTGCTATTCGCGGTTCGACAATCGGCTCAGCCTCGCATAGCGTCTCGCCGGAGCCGGCACCAACTCGTTGGAGGAAGAGCAATGCCGATATTCCGGGCCCCGGTCGAGGACACCCTGTTCGTGCTGAACGACGTGCTCGGCTATGAGCGCTACAGCAACCTCGCCGGGTTTGCCGATGCCAGCGCCGACGTCCTGGAGGCGATTCTCGCCGAGGGCGCCAAGCTCGCCGAAAACGTCATGCATCCGCTCAACCGCGTCGGCGACATGGAAGGCTGCGTCCGCAACGACGACGGCTCCGTGACCACGCCCAAGGGGTTCAAGGAAGCCTTCGACCAGTATCGTGAAGGTGGCTGGATGGGGCTGGCCGTGCCAGCCGAGCATGGCGGCCAGGGCCTGCCCTACACGGTGCATTCGGCTGTCGGCGAATACATGTCGTCGGCCAACATGGCTCTGATGATGTATCCGGGCCTGACCCAGGGCGCGATGGCCGCGATCCTCGTTCATGGTTCCGACGAGCAGAAGGCGACGTGGCTGCCGAAGATGGTGGAGGGCGCCTGGACCGGCACCATGAACCTGACCGAGCCGCATTGCGGCACCGACCTCGGCCTGCTGCGCACCAAGGCCGTGCCGAACGGCGACGGCTCCTACAAGATTTCCGGCCAGAAGATCTTCATCTCGGCCGGCGAACACGACATGTCCGAGAACATCATCCATCTGGTGCTGGCCCGCATCGAGGGCGCGCCGGAGGGAGTGAAGGGCATCTCGCTGTTCATCGTTCCCAAGTTCAATCTCGACGCCGAGGGCAATGCCGGTACGCGCAACGCCGTCTCCTGCGGTTCGATCGAGGAGAAGATGGGCATCCACGGCAACTCGACCTGCGTCATGAACTATGACGAGGCGGAGGGCTTCCTGCTCGGCGAGGCCAATGGCGGCCTGAAGGCGATGTTCACGATGATGAACGAAGCCCGCTTGGGCGTTGGCCTGCAGGGCCTGGCGGTATCCGAAGTCGCCTACCAGAACGCCGTTGCCTACGCCAAGGACCGTCTCCAGGGCCGCTCGCTCACGGGCGCCAAGGCGCCGGAGAAGAAGGCCGACCCGATCATCGTCCACCCCGACATCCGCCGCAAGCTGATGACCATGAAGGCCTTCAACGAGGCCGGCCGTGCGCTGGTGCTGTGGACCGCGATCAACTCCGACGTCGCGCACCGCTCCGAAGAGGGCAACGACCGCCAGGCGGCGGAGGACCACATGGGCCTGATGACGCCCGTCGTGAAGGGCGTCTTGACCGACAAAGGCTTCGAGCATGCCGTCATGGCCCAGCAGGTCTTCGGCGGCCACGGCTATATCGAAGAGCACGGCATGAGCCAGTTCGTGCGCGATGCCCGCATCGCCATGATCTATGAAGGCGCCAACGGCGTACAGGCGCTCGACCTCGTCGGCCGCAAGCTCGGCCTCAATGGCGGCCGCGCCGTGCAGGCCTTTTTCAAGGACGTCGGCGAGTTCTGTGAAGCCAACCGTGCCGACGAGAAGATGGCGCCCTACACCAAGGGCCTGAAGAAGGGTCTCAACGACCTGCAGGCCGCGACCATGTGGCTGGTGCAGAACGGCATGGCCAATCCGGACGATGCGGGGGCGGCCTCGACCGACTACATGCATCTCTTCGGTCTCGTCGCGCTCGGCTACATGTGGGGCCGGATGGTGAAGGCCGCACAGGACAAGCTGGCCAACGGCGCCGGCGACCAGGCGGCCTTCCTGGAGACCAAGCTGGTGACCGGCCGCTACTTCATGGAGCGCGTCATGCCCGAGACCGCGGCCCATCTCGCCCGCATCTCGACCGGCTCGGCGACCATGATGGCGCTGCCGGCGGAGGCGTTCTGAGACGGTGTACCCCTCCCCCTCGAGGGGAGGGTGGCCCGCAGGGCCGGGAGGGGTTCGTGCGGACAGGTGCCGAAATTTTGATGAGGACGCATACCGGGAGGAAAGCTGTCGTGCCTCGCACTCGCATCGGTTTCGAAATGCGTCAGAAGGCGCGCTCGTTGCGCAACCATTCGACCAAGGCGGAAACCTTGCTTTGGTACGAGTTGCGGGAGTTACGAGCGGCAGGCCTGAAGTTCAGGCGGCAGGCTCCGATCGGGCCGTACATTGTCGACTTCCTCTGCCCGTCTGTTCGCCTGGTGGTCGAGGTCGATGGTGACAGTCACGAAACCGCAGCAGGCAAGCGTCACGATGCCAACCGCGACGCTTATCTGAGGTCACTCGGATACGGCGTGCTTAGGATCGATGAGCCAGATGTGATGCACAGCGCCTGGCATGTCGGACAATTTGTAAGGGAGAGGGCGGAGCACATGTTGGGGGACCCCACCCGGCCGCTGCGCGGCCACCCTCCCCTCAAGGGGGAGGGAGGAACTGCGCCATGACGACAATTCCTGCAGACGTTCTAGGGCTTCCAAAACCCGCCTGGGCGGGGGAGGAAGTCGGCATGCTCTACGACATGGCGAGCCGCTTCCTGACGGAAGAAATCCTGCCGCGCTACGACGAGTTCGAGAAGAACGAGATGGTCGACCGCGCGAGCTGGCAGAAGGCGGGCGCGGCCGGCCTGCTCTGCGCCTCGATGCCGGAGGCATATGGCGGCTCGGGCGGCAGCTTCGCCCATGAGAGCGCGATCATCGAGGCGATCGGCCATGTCGGCGTCGATGGCTTCGGCATCGCGCTCCACAACGCCATCGTCGCCCCCTACATCCTTCACTACGGCTCGGAAGAGCAGAAGAAGAAGTGGCTGCCGAAGATGGCGACCGGCGAGCTGATCGGCGCCATCGCCATGACCGAGCCGGGCGCAGGCTCGGACCTGCAGGGCGTGAAGACCCGCGCCGAGAAGGACGGCAACCAGTACCGCATCAACGGTTCCAAGACCTTCATCACCAACGGCCAATTGGCGAACCTGATCATCGTCGTCACCAAGACCGACCCCTCGCAGGGCGCCAAGGGCACCTCGCTGGTCGTGGTCGAGACCGACGAGGTCGACGGCTTCGAGCGCGGCCGCAACCTCGACAAGATCGGGCTGAAGGCCAACGACACCTCCGAGCTGTTCTTCAACGACGTGCGCGTGCCGACCTCGAACCTGCTGGGTTCGGAGGAGGGGCAAGGCTTCGTCCAACTGATGCAGCAGCTGCCGCAGGAGCGGCTTCTGATCGGCACCCAGTCGATCGGCATGATCGAGCGCGCGCTCGCCGCCACCATCGACTACGTCAAGGAGCGCAAGGCCTTCGGCAAGGCTATCCTCGACTTCCAGAACACCCAGTTCAAGCTGGCCGAGCTCAAGACCGAGGCAACGATCGGGCGCGTCTTCTACAACGACTGCGTCGCCCGCCACCTCAGCGGCGAACTCGATTCCGCCACCGCCTCGATGGCCAAGTACTGGCTGTCGGACCTGCAGTGCAAGCTCGTCGACGAGTGCCTGCAACTGTTCGGCGGCTATGGCTATATGAATGAATATCCCATCGCCCGCATGTATCGCGATGCCCGCGTGCAGCGCATCTACGGCGGCACGAACGAGATCATGAAGCTTTTGATCGCGCGTTCGCTCTGAGCCGCCGATCCGGAAACCAAGGAGACGAAAAATGGCTGACGCTTTTGTCTATGACGCCGTGCGCACGCCGCGCGGACGCGGCAAGAAGGACGGTTCCCTCCACGAAGTGCCGGCGGTCCGGCTCGGCGCCAAGGTGCTGGAAGCGCTTCGTGACCGCAACGGGCTCGACACCGCCCAGGTCGACGACATCATCTTCGGCTGCGTCGACCCGGTCGGCGAAGCAGGCTCGGTGATCCCGCGCTCGGCCGCCTTCGAGGCCGGCTACGACAACAAGGCGCCGGGCATGCAGATTTCGCGCTTCTGCGCCTCGGGCCTCGACGCCATCAACTTCGGCGCGGCCAAGATCGCCCAGGGCGCCGACGAGATCGTCATCGCCGGCGGTGTGGAATCGATGTCGCGTGTCGGCATGGGCATGTCGGGCGGCGCCTGGTTCATGGACCCCTCGGTTGGCATCCCGGCCTGGTTCATGCCGCAGGGCGTTTCGGCCGACCTGATCGCCACCAAATATGGCTTCTCGCGCGACGACGTCGATGCCTATGCGGTCGAGAGCCAGAAGCGTGCCGCGAAGTCGTGGGAAAAGGGCTACTTCAAGAAGTCGGTCGTGCCGGTGAAGGACCAGAACGGCCTGACCATCCTCGCCCATGACGAGCATATGCGCCCGACCACCGACATGCAGTCGCTCGGCCAGCTGAACCCGTCCTTCGTCATCCCCGGCGAGATGGGCGGCTTCGACGCGGTCGCCGTGCAGCGCTATCCCGAGCTGGAAGAGATCAACCACGTCCATCACGCCGGCAACTCGTCCGGCATCGTCGACGGTGCGGCAGCCGTCCTGCTCGGCTCGAAGAAGGCCGGCAAGGCGATGGGCCTCAAGCCGCGTGCGCGCATCCGCGCCTTCGCCAACATCGGCTCCGAGCCTGCGATGATGCTGACCGGCCCGGTCGACGTGACCGAGAAGCTGCTCAAGCGCGCCAAGATGAAGCTCTCCGACATCGACCTGTTCGAGCTCAACGAGGCCTTCGCCTCTGTGGTGCTGCGCTACATGCAGGCCTTCGACATCCCGCACGACCGCATCAACGTCAACGGCGGGGCGATTGCCATGGGCCACCCGCTGGGCGCCACCGGCGCGATGATCTTCGGCACTGTGCTCGACGAACTCGAACGCCGTGACCTCAACACCGCACTGGTGACGCTCTGCATCGGCGCCGGCATGGGCACCGCAACGATCATCGAACGGGTGTGATGCATGGTGACCTTGCCGAAAGATGCGGCCCTGATCCTCATCGACGTGCAGATGGCCTTCGTCGAATGGGAGCGCACCGGCCTCAAGCGCAACAACCCGCAGGCCGTGGAAAACATAGCACGTCTGCTGGGCGCGTTCCGTGACCGTGGCCTGACCGTGATCCATGTCCGGCACGCCTCGACCGAGCCGGATTCGGCTCTGCGGCCGGAACGAAGCGGCTACCAGCCGATCGAACAGGCGCGCGAGCGCGACGGCGAGGCCGTCATCGTCAAGCACGTCAATTCCTCCTTCATCGGGACTGACCTTGAACGGCACTTGCGCGACGGCGGCCACAGCACCCTGGTGATCGCCGGCATCACCACCAATCACTGCGTGGAGACGACGACGCGCATGGCCGGCAATCTCGGCTTCGACGCGCGTCTGGTCGCTGACGCCTGCTACACCTTCGATCGCGTCAGCCTCGACGGGAAGGTGCACAGCGCCGAAGCGGTGCACGACATGACCCTGACCAATCTGAATGGCGAATTCGCCTCGATCGTAACAACCGACGCCATTGTGGCGGCTCTCGCCGAAAACATCGCGGCGTAAGGAGGGATTCGATGACCTATACGAACTTCACGGTCGACGTCGATGCCGATGGCATCGCTCTCGTCACCTGGAACATGCCCGACCGCTCGATGAACGTCTTCACCGAAGAGGTGATGAACGAACTCGACAAGATCATCGACCAGGTCGTTGCTGACGCCGCCATCAAGGGCGCCGTCATCACCTCCGGCAAGGACAGCTTCTCGGGCGGTGCCGACCTCACCATGCTGCAGAAGATGCTCGGCATCTATGCCAAGGAGAAGGCCAAGGATCCGGAGAAGGCGGCCAAGCTGCTCTTCGACGGCGCCGGCCGCATGGGCGCCCTGTGGCGCAAGCTCGAAACCTGCGGCAAGCCGTGGGTCTCGGCGATCAACGGTACCTGTATGGGCGGCGCCTTCGAGCTGTCTTTGGCCTGCCACGGCCGCGTCGCGGCTGACTCCGACAAGGTCAAGATGGCCCTGCCGGAAGTGAAGGTCGGCATCTTCCCGGGCGCCGGCGGCACCCAGCGCGTGGCGAGGCTGGCGGACCCGCAGTCGGCACTGCAGATGCTGACCTCGGGCCAGAACCTTACGCCCCAGAAGGCGAAGGGCATGAACCTGATCCACGAGATCGCCGAGCCGAAGAAGCTGATCGAGACCGCCAAGGCGATGATCAAGAACGGCCTGAAGCCGGTCCAGCCCTGGGACGAGAAGGGCTTCAAGCTGCCGGGCGGCCCGGTCTATTCGGCCGCGGGCGCCAATCTCTGGCCACCGGCAATCGCTATCCTGCGCCGCGAGACCTATGGCAACTATCCGGCCGCCGAGGCGATCCTGAAGTGCGTCTATGAGGGCCTGCTGGTGCCGTTCGACACCGGCCTGCGCATCGAGCAGCGCTACTTCACCGAGATCATGCAGTCGAAGGAAGCGGCGGCGATGATCCGCTCGCTGTTCGTGTCGCTGCAGGAACTGAACAAGGGCGCACGCCGCCCCGAGGGCATCCCCGACACCAAGTTCAAGAAGATCGGCATCATCGGCGCCGGCTTCATGGGCGCGGGCATTGCCTATGTCACGGCCAAGGCCGGCATCCCCGTGGTGCTGATCGACCGCGACCTGGAATCGGCGGAGAAGGGCAAGGCGCATTCCGACAGCCTGATCTCCGACCAGGTCAAGAAGGGCCGCGCCAAGCCGGAAGAGCGCGAGAAGCTATTGTCGCTGATCACGCCGAGCGCCGACTATGCCGACCTCGCCGGCTGCGACCTCGTGGTCGAGGCGGTGTTCGAGGATTCGGAAGTCAAGAAGGCTGCGACCGAGAAGGCGGAAGCCGCGCTCAAGTCGTCGGCGGTGTTTGCCTCGAACACCTCGACCATCCCGATCACCTCGCTTGCCAAGAACTCGGCCCGGCCGAAGAACTTCATCGGCATCCACTTCTTCTCGCCCGTCGACAAGATGATGCTGGTCGAGATCATCATGGGCAAGAAGACTGGCGACAAGGCGCTCGCCGTGGCGATGGACTTCGTCCGCGCCATCAAGAAGACGCCGATCGTCGTGAACGACACGCGCGGCTTCTACGTCAACCGCTGTGTGCTGCGCTACATGTCGGAAGCCTTCAAGATGCTGATCGAAGGCGTGCCGGCGGCGATGATCGAGAACGCCGCCAAGGCTGCCGGTATGCCGGTCGGCCCGCTGGCGCTGACCGACGAGACGGCCGTCGATCTCGCCCAGAAGATCATGAAGCAGACCATCCGCGATCTCGGCGAGAAGGCCGTTGATCCGCGCCAGATGGCGCTGATCAACACCATGGTCGACACCCATGGACGCCTCGGCCGCAAGAACGGCAAGGGCTTCTACGACTATCCGGCCAAGCCGGCGAAGAAGAAGCTCTGGCCCGGCCTGAAGGACCTCTATCCGCAGCAGGCGCCCGAGAAGGTCGACGTCGAGGAGCTGAAGCTGCGGCTGCTGTCGGTCATAGCACTTGAAGCGGCGCGCGTGATGGAAGAAGGCATCGTCACCGACCCGCGCGAGGCGGATGTCGGCTCGATCCTCGCCTTCGGCTTCGCACCCTATACGGGCGGTGCGCTCTCCTACATCGACGGCATCGGCGCCAAGAAGTTCGTCAAGATCGCCAAGGACCTGCAGAAGAAGTACGGCGCCGAGTTCAAGGCGCCCAAGCTGCTCATCGACATGGCCGAGAAGGGTGAGACCTTCTACCAGCGCTTCGATCCCTATGCGAAGGCCGAGGAAAAGAAGGCGGCCTGACGCAGCATGTACGTCTGGGCAAGACTGGCTCGCATGGCCGCGACGAAATCTCGTCGCGGCCCTTACCGTTTTGGCGATGAGGGCCGGCTGTCGTTCCGCTGCCTGCCGACCGACATCGACTTCAACATGCACCTCAACAATGCGCGCTACATGATGCTGGCCGATGTCGGCCGCATCGACATCTTCATGCGCTCCGGCCTGATCGAACTCGCCCGCAAGCGCGGCTGGGCACCGATGCTGGGCGGACTGCAGACGGTGTTCGTGCGCGAGATCAGGCTGTGGAAGCGCTTCGACGTGGTCTCCTCGATCGAGACCTGGAACGGCAGCGAGGTGATCGGCAAGCACCGCTTCGTGCTCGACAATGGCGAGACCGCGGCCCTGATCATGACCAGCGCCGGCGTCTACGACCGGACCAACCGCCGTTTCGTCCAGATCGACGATCTGGTCACAGAGCTGGGCTATGCGGGGGCGGCGCCGCGCGACGTGAGCGAGGAGGAGCGCATCTTCATCGCCTCGCACAAGGGGTTGAGGGCGCTCGCCAAATCGGACCAGTGAAGTGGCTGCGGCTACTCCCCCGCGCATGATGACTGCACAGAGGCATCTGGACTTTCCCTAAGGTCGTGGTTAAATGCCGAAAGGTATTTTTTCCTGTCCTCTATGGGGAGCGCCATGCTCTCGCACGAACGTGTCTGGGCCGCGATCGACGCTCTTGCCGAGCGCTATTCGCTTTCGGCATCGGGTCTCGCCAAGAAGGCGGGCCTCGATTCCACGGCCTTCAACAAGTCGAAGCGCCTGTCGGTCGACGGGCGCCCGCGCTGGCCGTCGACGGAGTCGCTGGCAAAGATCATCGAAGCGACCAATTCCTCGCTTGAGGAGTTCATCCAGTTTGTCGAGGCGCCCAAGTCGGCGCGGCCACGGAGCCGAGAAATTCAGGCGCGCGTTCCGCTACTCGGCTTTGCGCAGGCCGGTGCCGGCGGCTATTTCGACGATGCCGGCTTCCCCGCCGGAGAGGGCTGGGACCTGATCGAGCTGCCGGCCCGGGCGACCGAAACCTCCTACGCGCTCCAGGTCCAGGGCGACTCGATGCTGCCGCTCTACCGCAATGGCGACGTTTTGATCGTCGAGCCGGGCGCGGCGATCCGCAAGGGCGACCGGGTCGTGGTGAAGACGGTTTCGGGGGAGGTCATGGCCAAGGTCCTGGAGCGCCAGGCCCAGGGCGCGATCGAACTGGTATCGCTCAATCCCGAACATCCCAAGCGCCAGTTCAAGTCCGCCGAAGTGGAATGGGTGGCGCGCATCGTGTGGGCGAGCCAGTAAGCAATGAAACCTGCAGCGCTAGCGGTCGCCGCGGGCGGCTTCGTCATCGCTTTCATGCTGGCAACCATTGGCGGCCAGAGACTTGCAGCGATCGAAACGCCGACGGTCGACACCATCGACGAAAGCGAACTGCTGGGCGAAATCCCAGACGCGCCTGGGGACGAGAGCACCGGAGCGGTGGTGCCGTCGGAACCTGCGCCGGCGCAACCCGACGAGTCGTCGGCAGAGAAGGCAGACGAGGGGCAGCAACCGGAGCAGGGCGGCCTTACCCGTGAGGCGCCGCGGGCTCCCCTGAGCGAGTTGAGCCTCGCCTTGCCGCCGTCGCGCAGCATGCCCGAGGACTGGAAGGGCACCACCCTGTTCCACCCAGTGGCATCCGCTGCGGGCGTGATCGAGGGCAACGGGTTCAACGTGGCCATCGCCGGCGTCAAGCCGCTGGATGCCGGCGAAAGCTGCACGTCAGACGGCCAGGAGTGGAATTGCGGGGCACGCGCCCGCACGGCTTTTCGCGGCTTCCTGCGCGGCCGCTCGGTCGTCTGCGATGTGCCGCCGGAGACGGAACGCGGCGTGATCGTCGCCAAATGCAGGATGGGCAAGCAGGATGTCGGCGAGTGGCTGGTCGCCAATGGCTGGGCCAGGGCCGACGACGCCGGCCCTTATGCCGAGGCCGGCAAGAGGGCCGTGTCCGAGAAGAAGGGCATGTTCGGGGCCGCACCCGAGCCGGTCGGTGACATGCCTGCGACGGACGGGATGAGCCTGCCGGCGACCGAGCCGCCTGCCCAATAGGGGCGGTTCGACGGCGCATGCCATCGAACCGCAGCCTTTGCGTTACGCGGCGAGCTTGCCTTCGAGCGCCTTGCGGATCAGTTCGCGCGTCTCTGCGATGCCGTAGAGTGCCGCGAACGAGCCGAAGCGCGGACCGCGTTCCTGGCCGATGAGCACCTGGTAGATCATTTGGAAGAAGGCGACGGACACGCCGGGGCCGCCTTCCGGGCTCTGCTTCGAGTGGTCCTGGTAGCGCTCGATCTGGCGGGCGACGTTGAGCGAGGCGTTCTGGATAGCCTCCCCATCCGAGCCCGCCGGAAGTGCTGCGAGCGCCTGCTCGAGGGCGGCGAGTGCCTCGCGCTCGACATCGTCGGGGGCGCGGAACACCTTCGTCGGCTTCACGAAGTCGTCGAAGTAACGGACGGCATAGCCGGTCAGCTTGTCGAGTTCAGGGTGCGTCTCGGGCGTCACGCCGGGAGCGTGGCGCGAGATGAAGCCCCACAGCACGCTCTTGTCGTGCGCGTTGGAGGCGCTGACGAGGTTGAGCAGCAGCGAGAACGGCACCGGCAGGTCGATAACAGGCGGGTTGCCGTTGTGCATGTGCCAGACCGGGTTGCCCAGGCGGTTCTTCCAGTCCTGCTTCGGATAGGCGGCGAGGAAGCTGTAGTATTCGTCGACAGCCTTCGGGATAACGTCGAAATAGAGCTTCTTGGCCTGGCGCGGGCGCTGGAACATGTAGAGCCCGAGGCTCTCGGTCGGCGCGTAGGTCAGCCACTCGTCGATGGTCAGGCCGTTGCCCTTGGACTTCGAGATCTTCTGGCCGTTCTCGTCGAGGAACAGTTCGTAGACGAAGTGCTCGGGCGCACGGCCGCCGAGGATGACGCAGATGCGGTCGTAGATTGCCGCGTTGGTCTGGTGGTCCTTGCCGAACATCTCGAAGTCGACGTCGAGAGCCGCCCAGCGCATGCCGAAGTCGGGCTTCCACTGCAGCTTGACCCGCCCCCCGGTGACCGACAGCGTGGTCTCGGCGCCGTCCTCGTCGTCGAAGGTGATGGTGCCGGCCTTGGCGTCTACATTCTTCATCGGCACGTAGAGCACGCGGCCGCTCTTGGGCGAGATCGGCAGGAACGGGCTGTAGGTCGCCTGGCGCTCCTCGCCGAGCGTCGGCAGCATCACCTTCATGATGTCGCCGTACTTCTCAGCCGCCCTGAGCAGCATCGCGTCGAACTTGCCCGACTTGTAGTAGTCGGTGGCGCTGGCGAACTCGTAGTCGAAGCCGAAGGTGTCGAGGAAGCGGCGCAGCATCGCGTTGTTGTGGTGGCCGAAGCTCTCGTAGTCGCCGCCGAACGGGTTCGGTACCGAGGTCAGCGGCATGTGCAGATATGGCTCGAGCGCTGCGCGATCCGGCACGTTTTCGGGGATCTTGCGCATGCCGTCCATGTCGTCGGAGAAGCATAGCAGCCTGGTCTTGACCTTGCCTTCGGTCAGCACGTGGAAGGCATGCCGCACCATGGTCGTGCGCGCCACCTCGCCGAAGGTGCCGATGTGCGGGAGGCCCGACGGGCCGTAGCCGGTCTCGAACAGCACCGTCTCGGGCAGTCCGGTTTTCTTGTAGCGCTCGACGATTTTCTTGGCTTCCTCGAACGGCCAGGCTTTGCTTTCGGCTGCGGCCGCCAGGAGTTCGGGGTTGAGATCGATCATGTTTGATCTCGTCATGTCGAGAGCCCTTTTCGTTGGGCGGATTTTCCGCCGAAGACGGCCATGCTCTATGCGCGCATACCGCGGGCGTCAACGATTGCGGGCATTTTTCATTGCGGCGGGCCTTTGGCATTCCTAAGTTCTGCGGGCATTCAACCTCTGGAGAATTCAATGCCCTTGCCGACCGCCCATGAGGCGCTGATCCATCTGATGGTCATCACCTCCGCTTCCGATCGCGACATGACCGACGTCGAGCTCGCGCGCATCGGCGAGGTGGTGCGCACCTGGCCCATCTTTATGGATTTCGACGAAAAGCGCCTGATTAGCGTGGCCCAGGAGTGCCAGGAGCTGCTGCATGCGGAGTCCGGGCTCGAGGGTGTATTGGAATTCGCCCGCCGGGCGATCCCGGAGCGGCTCCACGAAACCGCCTATGCGGCGGCATTCGAAGTTGCCTCGGTCGATCTCGAAATGCGCATGGAAGAGCTGCGCGTCCTGCAGCTGCTGCGCAAGCATCTCAGTGTCGATGCCCTGACGATCGCGGCGATCGAGCGGGCGACCAAGGCCCGCCACCGCACGCTGACCTGAGCTTAGTAGAAGCTCACCGGGAAATAGCGCAGATAGAGTTCGGCGAAGATACCCTTCGCCGATATCTCGTGCAGGGCGTAGTCGAAGGCGGCCGCGAGATCGGGCTCGCCGGGCTTGGCGGCGATCGCGAGGCCAGTGCCGAGATATTCCGGCGCCAGATAAGGCCCGCCGGCAAAGCGGCAGCAGGCGGCGGCGTCCGTGCCGGCAAGCCAGAACGACTGGCGCATGCCGTCGCCGAACACGGCATCGGTCTTGCCGTCCTTGAGATCGCCGTACAGCCATTCGGGCTTCGTGTAGGTGACGACCTGAACTCCGCCGAAATAGTCGCGCAACACACGCTCGTGGGCGGACCCGGCCATGACCCCCACGCGTTTGCCCTGGAGCTTGTCGACCACGGGCTCGGTGACGGCTTGTGCCTTCTTCATGATGAAGCGGGCCGGAAACTGCAGATAGGACCGTGAGAATGCGTATTTCTCGCGGTTCTCGGCGGTCGCCGGCACGCCCGCGATCAGCGCCTCGCCGTCGCCGGCGTTCAGGGCCGCGTCGAGCTCGGCCCAGGGCAGCGCCTGGATCTGGCATTTCTCCGGGACGCCGAGCTCGGCACAGATGGCGCGGGCGAGATCGATGTGAAATCCGGACAGCCGGCCGTTCTTGTCGATGAAGTTGAACGGCGGGAAATCGGTCGTCGTCAGGAAGCGAAGCCGCGGCAGGGCGGAGAGGTCAGGCTTCGGCAGGCGCTCCTTCACGTCCCAGAGCACCGGCACCTGCGGCTGGGCCGTGGCGGGCGCGGACAAGGCAGCCAGCGACATGGCGATTGCGAGCGTAAGCTGCCCCAGTTTCATTTCGGCTCCGGCCATTCCCCGTAAATCCCACAGAGCATTAGCGCCGGTCTCGACGCGAGGCAAAGCCAATATGCGTCTCCGCCGAGCTGATCTCGGAATGCATAGTTGGGTATATGAAGCGCCCTCATTTTCACCCGTTCGGGGCATGGCGCGTGCCAAAACGATGTGCATAGATGCGCACGGGGATTGCAGCATTGGGGGTGTTGCAATGGCACTGGGCCAGTCGCCGCGGGGAGGGCACGCGAGAGCGTGTGGGTCGCATATCGCGACCGGTGGGGAATGGTTCGACTATCGTTGTAGTATCCAAATTTGCGGCTCGCAGGCCGTGGGTGCGTGATGGTTGCGGACCTTGGTCAGGCAACCATCCGCCCCTCTTTTTTTGTCGGGAACGAGCCCGAGCCTCATCAATTCGATGCTGCTAACGGCAATGCTCCAGCGCTCTCCGGCTGGGCACTGCATGACGAATCCCGCCTGCGACACGTTCTTGATCGTCTTGGCATTCCGCTGATGCAAAGGTTGCGGCTGGCATCGTGCGCTGCATTCCACAGCACCAGCTTGCAGTCCGAGCTGTTGGCTTCGGGAGAGGTCGAGGAAAGAGCCTATTTTGCGCAGATGGGGCGGGAAGTGGGCGTCGGCTTTCGGGAAAATATCGATCCGCGCCGCCTGGTGTTCGTTGACGACGAAGCCTGCGTAGAAATGCTGGGCGAACGGGATGGGGTGCTCGCTGCACGCTATCTCGACGATGCTGGACAACTCACCTACTTGGTCGCGCCCAATCAGCCGGGTTGGGGCAGCATAGCCCGCCGTGACGATCGCGAGATGAAGCGCCGCCTGAAGGTCGTGGCCCCTTCGGCGCTGCGGGCCGCGCTCATAGCGCGCTCGCGTCGGGCGCTTACCCGGGAAGCGCAAGGTGGGCTGTTGGCAAGTCGGCCGGAGTGCTCTGCCCGCGATGTCGTCTGGCCCTGGCAGGCATACGGGCTCGGCATGCTGACCTCGCTGGCGCTAATCTCGCTCGCCCTTGTGCCGGGGCTCCTGTTTGTCCTCATTCATTTCCTTACGGTCAGCTTCTTCATCGCGTGCTCGGTGCTCCGCGCGGTTGCGGCGATACGTCTGCCGAAAATGGCGTCGGCGCCGGTGTCGTTGCCGCTTTCTTCGGATGTCCCTGTTTATTCGGTACTCGTCGCGCTGTACCGCGAGGCGGAGGTGGTGCCGGAACTGCTCGTAGCTCTCGGCAAGCTGCAGTGGCCGCGCAGCAAACTCGAAATCAAGCTCGTCTGCGAGGAGGACGACGCGGAGACCATCGCTGCCATAAACGCGCTCCAGTTGAACCCGTGCGTGGAATTGGTGCTGGTTCCGCCGTCGCTCCCCCGTACTAAACCGAAGGCGCTTGCCTATGCGTTGCCGCTGACAAGGGGCCAACTGGTGGTGCTCTACGATGCGGAGGACAGGCCGCATCCGATGCAACTCGCCGAGGCGCTGCAACGGTTCAACGAAGCGGGCCCCGAACTCGCCTGCCTGCAGGCGCCGCTCGAGGTATCCAATCGTCGTGCCAACATGATCGCCAACATGTTCGGGTTCGAATATGCGGCGCTGTTCCGGGGCCTGCTGCCTTGGCTCGCCCACAGCCGCCTGATGCTGCCGCTCGGCGGCACTTCGAACCACTTCCGGCGGGAGGCGTTGCAGGCGGTCGGCGGCTGGGACCCCTACAACGTCACCGAGGACGCCGACCTGGGCGTTCGCCTTGCCCGGCGCGGCTATCGCTGCGAGACGCTGCAATGCGCCACGCGGGAAGACGCGCCGGAAGACCTCGCGACCTGGCACCAACAGCGCGTTCGCTGGTTCAAGGGCTGGATGCAGACCTGGCTTGTGCACATGCGGCAGCCGCGGGCGCTGGCCCGCGAACTGTCGCCTGCAACCTTTGCCGTCACCCAGATCCTTGTGGTTGGTATGGTCCTGTCGTCGCTCCTGCATGCGCTGCTGCTGATCATGGTGGCCGGCCTGGCGATCGAGTTGGCATCCGGGTTTTCGTTCGGCCTATGGCAGACGCCACTGCTGGTGCTCGACCTGATCAGCATCTTCCTGGGCTACGCATCCTTCCTGCTCCTGGGCTGGGTCGTGCTCCGCCCGAGCGACAGGAAAGGGTTCTGGAAGGTCGTTCTGTTTACGCCGATCTATTGGGTCATGTTGTCGGGCGCCGCGTGGTGCGCGCTCGTGGATCTCATCCGGCGCCCACACCACTGGGCAAAGACGCCGCATCGCAGAGCGCGAGCGCTCTGATCCGGACCAGCTTGTCGCCACAAAGGTAGTTGCCCCGGCTTCTGCCGTCCGCGTTGTTCGTCTTCCCCTCCCGATCCCCTTTTCATCGAGCCGGCAGCTTTGCAGCAATGCGAAGCATGCTATTGGGTGGCTGCAAGGCGGTCCCCAGGCCAGATCCAGGTCTTGGGCCGCGGACGCTGCAGCGGCGGAATTATGGATGGCTGAGACCAGCACGCAGACAAGGGCGAAGCGCACGGCGAAACTCAGCGCCGGCCGCCTCTACCAGAACCGGTGGATGCTGGCCGCCGGCGTGGCCGCCGTGCTCGCCATGCATGTCGCGGGCTACCGATCGGTACCCTTCACCGCAATGGTGATCGGCGCGCTGGCGCTGTTTGCCCTGGTCGCGCCCCGAACACCTGCGGCACGCAGGCTGGCCGACGAGGCCGCCCGCACCGAACGATCGCCGCTGGACAGGCTGTCCGGCGAGAAACTCGCGGCTGCCGTTGCCGATCCGCTCATCATTTTCGACCGCGACGGCATGGTGGTCCACGCCAACGAAGCGGCGCAATCAGCCTTCGGCGCGATCCCGCCCGACCTGCCGTTGCTCCTCAAGTTTCGCGCACCCGAGATGCAGAGCCTCATCGAGGCCGTCCTGGGCGGCGAAGGCAACGGACACGCCACCGATTATGTCGAGCGCGTGCCTTTCGAGCGCGTCTATCGCGTCACCGGCTCCGCGGTCGGGCGCGGCACCGGGCTTTTCGTGCTTGCCTTCAGGGATCAGAGCGAGGCGCGACGCATCGACAGGATGCGTGCCGACTTCATCGCCAACGCCAGCCACGAGTTGCGCACCCCGCTTGCGTCGATCGCCGGCTTCGTCGAGACGCTGCGCGGTCCTGCCCGCAACGATCCGAACGCGCGCGACCAGTTCCTGCAAATCATGCAGAACCAGACGGGCCGGATGGCTCGCCTGATCGACGATCTGCTGTCGCTGTCGCGGCTGGAAATGAAGCCTTACCTGAAGCCAGGGGCGCGGGTCGACCTGCGGCAGACCGTCGAGGCCGTGATCGCCTCGCTGGCGCCGCTCGCCGCCGAGACGGGAGTGGTGGTCGAACGCGACTTCGCCGAGGGGCTTTTCGAGGTGCATGGCGACCGCGACGAACTGTTCCAGGTGGTGCAGAACCTGCTCGAGAATGCCTGTAAGTACGGCCAGTCCGGCGGTCGCGTCGTCGTCTCGATGCGGCGGACCGTCGGCGAGGGCGAGCCCGAGGTCGAAGTGAGTGTCCGCGACTTCGGCCCCGGTATTCCCGCCGAGCACATTCCGCGCGTCACCGAGCGCTTCTACCGCGTGGATGTGGAGACGAGCCGAGCCCACAAGGGCACCGGTCTCGGCCTGTCCATCGTCAAGCACATATTGAGCCGGCACAACGGCCGTCTGTCGATCAAGTCGGAACTCGGCCAGGGTTCGGCCTTTACGGTGCACTTGCCTTTGCGCTGAGCCGGCAAAATGTGACGCCCGGGCCGGGCGTTTCTTTTTTCTGTCATCAGGCTAGCTTAGGCTTTCGCTTTCAGAAGCCGATTCATCCGAACCTTTAGGAGGTCCAGAGCAGATATGCAGTCCGTTCACATCGTCAGCGCCTATGACGAGGAACTGAAGTTCCTCGCCCGCAAGATTGCGGCCATGGGCGGCCAGGCCGAACGTATGGTCGATCAGGCGATTGCCGCCCTGGTCAATGGCGATCCCGAACTCGGGCAGCGGGTGATCGCCGACGACGCGCAGCTCGACGACGCTGAGCGTGAGATCGACGACAAGGCCATCCTCATCATCGCCCGCCGCCAGCCCATGGCGAAGGACCTGAGGGAGGTCATCGGCGCCATCCGCATATCGGCCGATCTCGAACGGGTCGGCGATCTCGGCAAGAACATTGCCAAGCGGGTGTCCGCCGTTGCCGAGGGACGCCAGCCGAACAGCCTGTTCCGCGGGTTGCAGGCGCTGGCCGAACTGGCGCTGACGCAGCTCAAGGAGGTGCTGGACGTCTATGCCTCGCGCTCTGTCGACAAGATCGGCTTCGTCCGCGACAGGGACGAGCAGATCGACGCCATGTACACCTCGCTGTTCCGCGAGCTGTTGACCTACATGATGGAAGACCCGCGCAACATCACGCCGTGCACCCATCTGCTGTTCGTCGCCAAGAACATCGAGCGCATCGGCGACCACGCCACCAACATCGCCGAGACGATCTACTACATCGTCACCGGCGAGCAGATGCCGCCGGAACGGCCGAAGGAAGACGAGAGCCACCGCGTGACGGTTTCGAGCGGAGCCAATCCCGCCTGAGCCTGTTCCAAGCAGGCTCTTCTACCCTTGCCGGTCGGGGTCTAGACTATGTCTCCAAGTGAGTGGTCCCGATCGAGCCGGGTGTGCCATGACCGAGCTTGCCAGGAAGTTCGACAAGAGTCCAGAATTGGAAAGCGGCGTCGTCGCCTCCAGTGTCTACTTCGAAGGCCGGCGCGTCGCCGACATCTCCATAGAGGAGGCCGGCGCCTGGGCCGGGAAGGAAGGGCACGTCGTCTGGATCGGGCTGCTCGAGCCTAGCCGTGAACTGCTGCTGCGCGTGCAGCGGCAGTTCCGCCTTCACGATCTCGCCATCGAGGATGCCGAGAATCCGCACCAGCGCCCGAAGATCGAGCAGTATGGCGACGCGCTGTTCATCGTTGCCCGTACGGCGCAACTGGTGCAGGGGCGGGTCGATTTCGGCGAAACCCATCTATTTCTGGGCAAGGGCTATCTCGTCAGTGTAAGGCACGGCGTCTCGACGTCCTACGCTGCCGTCCGCCAGCACTGGGAAACCTGCCCGACCGCTCTCGCGAAGGGGGAGGACTTCATCCTCTATGCGATCCTCGATTTCATCGTCGACAACTACATGCCGGTGCTCGAGCAGATAGAGGAGGAGGTCGATGCCATCGAGGATGGCGTGCTGGCGCGGCCGATGACCTCCAAGGACATCGAGCGGCTGTACATGCTCCGCCGCGATCTATTGCGGTTGCGCAATGCCGCCGGTCCCCTGGTCGAAGTGTGCAGGCGCCTGACGAGCGCCGACCTTCCGCAGTTGCGGCCCGCCATGCATCCGCTCTTCAGGGATGTCACCGATCACATCCGCACCGTGCTGGAGAAGGTGGACAATCTGCGCGAGGTGCTCGCCTTCGCATTCGAGGCCAGCCTGCTCGTGGGCCAGAGCCAGGAGACCGCCATCGCCAAGAAGCTCGCCTCCTGGGCGGCCATACTTGCTGTCCCGACTGCGCTTGCCGGCATCTACGGCATGAACTTCTCGGACATGCCCGAGTTGCAGTTCGCCTACGGCTATCCCGCCGTGCTGGTGACCATCGTCGCCATCTGCTCAGTGCTGTACTGGCGGTTCAAAAAGAACGGCTGGCTGTGAGGGGCGAGCAGGAAAGGGGATAAGAAAAAGCCCCGCTCGCGACAGCGATGCGGGGCTCAGGAAAGGAAATCTGCCGCGATCAGCGCGCCTTGCGGCGCTCCGAGGCCGGCTGGAAGGCGATCTTGGAGTGATAGCCGCAATAGGGCCCGCTTTCGCCGGTTTCGTTGCCGCAGAAGCTGAAGTCTTCACTCAGCGGGTCGCCGTTCGGCCATTTGCAGGTACGCTCGCTGAGCTGAACCAGCTGCAGCCGGCGCGAGATCGGAACCACGACGTTTGAAACAGGGCGGATGTACTGGCGGGCCACCGGCTCGACCTCGAACTGCGCCTGCAGCGCGGTGGCGCCGATGGTTGCCGTCACGGTCCGGGTTGCCGTCACGGTGCGCGAAACGGTCTTGGTGGCGGTGCTCGCCTGGGTCGTCTTCTTCTGGCGCGCAGGCGCAGCCGTGGCGCGGCCCCGGCTCGATAGCTTGAGGCGGTGCACCTTGCCGATGACGGCGTTGCGGCTGACGCCGCCGAGCTGTGCCGCGATCTGGCTGGCGCTCAGACCCTCCGACCACAGCTTTCTGAGAAGTTCGACCCGCTCGTCAGTCCAGTTCATGAGACCGTACTCCTGATTTGGCGCGCAGAATTCGGAATCCGTCGCCACCCCGGGGAACCGGGTGGCTACCACATCTATTCAGTGATTGTGTCCGCCGCACGAAATCTAGTTATTTCTCAATTACAATTACCGATGCGCTGACTCCGTGACAAGAGTCCGAGGGTGCATCGTGATTCTGTTTTTGCGGTTTTCCCCAACTTGCCTGACCCGCGGACGACGGCCGAAGCCAGGGAGAGCCTTCGCTTGGTCCTAGGCGACGTTTTCGTTGACTTCATGTCCGGAAAACCTGATATACCCGCAGAGCCGCCGCTTGAGGCGGCTTTTTGATTTTCCGGTTCCGGAGATGCATATAATGAGCGGATCGGCGCTTTTCGAGACGTTTGCTCGCGCACCCCTGGCTTTCGAGCGTGGTGAGGGTTCCTGGCTTATCACGGAGAACGGCGAGCGATATCTCGATTTCGCTGGCGGTATCGCCGTCAATGCGCTGGGTCACGGCCATCCGCACCTCGTCAAGGCGCTGACCGAGCAGGCCGCCAAGCTGTGGCATGTCTCGAACCTGTACGAGATCCCCGACCAGAACCGGCTGGCCGAGCGCCTCGCCGAGCATTCCTTCGCCGACCGCGTCTTCTTCACGAACTCCGGCGCGGAAGCGCTGGAGTGCGCGATCAAGACCGCGCGCCGCTATCACTACAAGAACGGCCATCCCGAGCGCTATCGTGTCATCACTTTCGAAGGCGCCTTCCACGGCCGCACGCTGGCGACGATCGCCGCCGGTGGCCAGGCCAAGTACCTCGAAGGCTTTGGCCCGAAGGTCGACGGCTTCGACCAGGTGGCTTTCGACGACATCGACGCTGCCGAGAAGCTGATCGGCCCGGAAACGGCTGCGATCCTGCTCGAACCGGTGCAGGGCGAGGGCGGTATCCGTCCGTTCCCGACCGCCTCGCTCAAGCGCCTGCGCCAGTTGTGCGACAAGCACGGCCTGCTGCTGATCTTCGACGAAGTCCAGTGCGGCATCGGCCGTACCGGCAAGCTGTACGGCTATGAATGGTCAGGCGTTTCGCCGGATCTCATGGCCATCGCCAAGGGTATCGGCGGCGGCTTCCCGCTTGCTGCCTGCCTCGCCACCGAGGCCGCGGCCAGCGCGATGACCCCGGGCGTCCACGGCACCACCTTCGGCGGCAATCCGCTCGCCATGGCGGTCGGTAACGCCGTGCTTGACGTCGTCCTTGAGGAGGGTTTCCTTGAGGAAGTCAGCCGCAAGGCGCTTCTCTTGAAGCAGGGTCTCGCCGCGATCGCCGACGAATTCCCGGATGTCATCTCCGAGATCCGCGGCACCGGCCTGATGCTTGGCGTCAAGTGCACCATGCCCAACACCAAGGTGAACATGGCGCTGCGCGACCAGAAGCTGCTGGCCGTGCCGGCTGGCGAGAACGTGCTGCGCCTGTTGCCGCCGCTGACGACGACGGACGCGGACATCCAGGAGGCGCTGAAGCGCATTCGCGCGGGAGCAGCCAGCCTCTCCAAGGCCGCCGCAAACGGCGGCTGAACCCAGGGACGTTACATGACCAGCGGGATTCGCCACTTTACCGACCTCTCGGCCGTTTCCGGGAGCGACCTACGCGGGATTATGGACGACGCGGTGGTGCGCAAGGCGCGCCTCAAAGCCGGCGAACGATCCAAGCCCCTCGAAGGCAAGGTGCTGGCGATGATCTTCGACAAGCCGTCGACCCGCACGCGCATCTCCTTCGACGTCGGCATGCGCCAGCTCGGCGGCGAAACCATCATGCTGACCGGCACGGAGATGCAGCTCGGACGTTCGGAGTCGATCGGCGACACCGCCAAGGTTCTGTCGCGCTACGTCGATGCGATCATGATCCGCACGACCGCGCATGAGCGGCTGATCGAGCTGACCGAGAACGCGACCATCCCGGTCATCAACGGTCTCACCGACGACACGCATCCGTGCCAGCTGATGGCCGACATCCTCACCTTCGAGGAGCATCGCGGCCCCGTTGCCGGCAAGACCTTTGCCTGGACCGGCGACGGCAACAACGTGCTGCATTCGCTGCTAGAGGCCTCCGCGCGCTTCAGCTTCAACGTCAACGTGGCCGTGCCGGAAGGCAGCGAGCCGGCGCAGAAATATGTCGACTGGGCCCGCGCCAACGGCGGCACGGTCAATTTCGCCGCGACCGCCGAAGAGGCGGTCACCGGGGCGGATGCGGTGGTCACCGACTGCTGGGTGTCGATGGGCCAGGAGCACCGTGCGCGTGGCCACAACGTCTTCCTGCCATATCAGGTCAATCCCGACCTGATGAAGCACGCCAATCCGGACGCGCTGTTCATGCACTGCCTGCCGGCCCATCGCGGCGAGGAAGTCACCAACGAGGTCATCGACGGCCCGAACTCGGTGGTCTTCGACGAAGCCGAGAACCGGCTGCATGCGCAGAAGGCCGTGCTCGCATGGTGCCTCGGCGCTTGAATGCGCGGCCCCGCACTCCTATCTGGGGCGGGATCAAGACAATCTGTTGGCGATAACGCCTTGTTCTGCGACCATCGGCAGGCCGACGAGTCGCGAAACCTATGTATGGGATAAGTTCCAGTGGCTGAGACTGAACTCAAGCTGGGCGAATTCGGGTTCGCCGGCGACGACCATGTCGTTCCATTCGCGGTGGAGCCGCTCGATGTGCGCGGCCGCACCGTGCAACTCGGGCCGTTGCTCGACCAGATCCTCGGTCGGCACGACTATCCGGAGCCCGTTGCAAGGCTGCTTGCCGAGGCCTGCGTGGTCACCGTGCTGCTCGGCACGTCGCTCAAGTTCGAGGGCAAGTTCATCCTGCAGACCCGCACCGACGGGCCGGTGGACATGCTGGTCGCGGACTTCACCACACCGCACTCGCTGCGTGCATACGCCCGCTTCGACGCCGACCGCGTCGCCGAGGCGACCAAGGCGGGCATGACTGCGCCCGAGGATCTCCTGGGCACGGGCGTGCTGGCGCTGACCATCGACCAGGGCGCGCATACGCAGCGCTACCAGGGCATCGTCGAACTCAACGGCATCTCGCTCGAGGAAGCCGCACGGACCTATTTCCGCCAGTCCGAGCAGATCCCGACCGACCTGCGCCTCTCGGTGGCCAAGCTCGTCCGTCCGGGTGAGGGTGGCGGCGAGCATTGGCGCGCGGGCGGGCTGCTGGCGCAGTTCCTGCCGGATTCGCCCGAACGCCGACGCGTGGCCGACATCCATGGCGGCGACGGCGACTTGCGCGAGATCTCGGTCCAGCCCGACGACAATGCCTGGCAGGAACTGCTGGCGCTGGTCGCGACCATCGAACCGACCGAACTGATCGATCCGACCGTGGGTGCGGAAAGGCTGCTCTATCGCCTCTTCCACGAGCACGGTGTGCGTGTGTACGAGGGCGTGCACGTCGCCGACCAGTGCTCATGCTCGGACGGCAAGATCCGCGGCATCCTGAAGGGCTTCTCGGCTGAGGAGATCAAGGAGAGCACCGAGGACGGCCGCATCCGCGTGAACTGCGAATTCTGTTCGAAGGCCTACGAATACGAGTCGAGCGAGTTCGTTCCGGCGGAATAACCTGCTTCAGTTGAGCCGTGGCCGGGCATCCGGCAGGTCGAGCGAGAAGGCGGGGATGGCGATGTCGAACAGCTCGCCAGCCTCGTTACGCATGGTGTAGCGCCCCGTCATGATGCCGGATGGCGTCGAAAGCGGGCAGCCAGACGTGTACTGGTAGCTGTCGCCGGGGTTGAGCTCAGGCTGGTCGCCGACCACGCCCGGGCCACGCACTTCCTCGACCCGACCCGTGGCGTCCGTGATGTGCCAATAGCGCGACAACAGCTGGACGAACTCGTCCGAGTTGTTCTCGATCGTCACCCGATAGCCCCACACATAGCGATTCTCGTCAGGCTCGGACCGCTCTTCCAGATAGAAGGGCTCGACCTGAACCGCGATGTTGCGGGTTACCGCGCGATACATATGCAGGCGCTCCATGGTCCTTGCGTCAGGGTCCGCCCCTTGCAAGGGGCGGTCAACTACCGAACGCCTTGTTCACGCCGATTGTGATGAAGGCGTGGCGGGTTTCGCATACCCGACACATATGTGTCACCCCTGCGTCATGCGACAGGGCGAGTTTCCGCGTCGTCCAACGACAAGGAATCACTTGAAATGAAACGTTTCTTCGCCGCCCTGCTCGCCTCAGCCTGCCTTGCCGTCCCGGCAGCACATGCCGGCGACCTGGCGGACAATGTCGCGCAGTTGACCAGGGGGGCCGAGTGGAAGCTCGTCAAATCCCCGAGGCTCGACTTCGACACGTACCATCCGCAGGGCTTCGCGCGTGCCGGCGACTTCCTCTTCATGTCGTCGGTCGAGATCATCGAGCGCACCAAGAAGTACGAGACGCCACAGGACGGCATGGACCGCGACGAAGGCAAGGGTGCCGGGCACCTGTTCAAGCTCGACGCCGACGGCAAGCTGATCGGCCAGGTGAAGCTCGGCGATGGAGCGATCTACCATCCCGGCGGCATAGATTTCGACGGCCGCTGGCTGTGGGTGCCGGTGGCTGAGTACCGGCCCAACAGCAAGTCGATCATGTACCGCGTCGATCCCGAAACCCTCGAGGCAACGGAAGTCTTCCGCTTTGCCGACCACATTGGCGGGGTCGTGTTCGATCCCGAAAGCAGCACGCTGCATGCCGTGAGCTGGGGCTCGCGGCGGTTCTACACCTGGAAGGTGACCGAGGACCTGACTGTTCCCGACGCGGCCCTCGATCCGGAAAAGACCCGCATGCTCAATCCCTCGCACTATGTCGACTACCAGGACTGCGGGCTGCTGAAGGCCGGACAGGCCGTCTGCACGGGCATCACCGAATACCGGCCGGGCTCCGACGGGCAGCTGTTCCGCCTCGGCGGCCTCGACGTCATCGATCTCAAGGCGGGGCGGCCCCTGTTCCAGGTGCCCGTGCAGATCTGGACCGAGAAGGGCAAGTCGATCACCGGCAACCCGGTTCTGGTTGAGAAGACCGAGACGGGCATTCGCCTGACGGCCGCGCCCGAGGACAACGAGAGCAAGCTCTACGTCTACGAGACCGAGCTGAAGTAGGGGCTGAAAAAAAAGGCGCGCCGGCAATTACCGGCGCGCTTGTCCTCAAGGAAGCTGACGTCTCAGCGCGCTGCCTTCAGCGCGTCCTCGATGTCGTTGAGCAGGTCGTCGGCGTCTTCCAGGCCGACCGACAGGCGCAGCGTGCCGTCGTCGATGCCGAGTTCGGCGCGTGCCTCGTCGGTGAGGTTCTTGTGCGTCGTGGTCGCCGGATGGGTGATCAGGCTCTTGGCGTCGCCGAGATTGTTGGAGATGAGGATGATGTCGAGCGCGTTCTCGAAGGCGAAGGCAGCCTTCTTGCCGCCCTTGATGTCGAAGCAGATCAGCGTCGAGCCGCCCTTCATCTGCTTGCTGATGATGTCGGCCTGCGGATGGTCGGCACGGCCGGGGTAGATGAGCCGCGACACTTCCGGACGCGAGGCGAGGAAGTCGGCGATCTTGCCTGCGCTCTCGGTCTGTTGGCGTACGCGCAACGGCAGCGTCTCCAGGCCCTTGAGCAGCGTCCAGGCGTTGAACGGCGACAGGCTCGGCCCGGTGTGGCGGAAATAGTCGTGCAGGTTCTCGTCGATCCACTTCTTGTCGGATAGGATGACGCCGCCCAGGCAGCGGCCCTGGCCGTCAATGTGCTTGGTCGCGGAATAGACGACGATGTGGGCGCCGAGTTCCAGCGGCTTCTGCTGCATCGGCGTGGCGAAGACGTTGTCGACCACCACGCGCGCGCCGATCGAGTTGGCGAGTGCCGCAACCGCCGCGATGTCGATCACCTCGAGCGTCGGGTTGGTCGGGCTTTCCAGGAAGAACAGCCTGGTGTTGGGGCGGACGGCCCGTTCCCAGTTCTCGTTCTTGGTGCCGTCCACCAGCGTCGCCTCGATGCCATATTTCGGCGCGAGCGTCTCCACGATCCAGCGGCAGGAGCCGAACAGGGCGCGCGCGGCGACGATGTGGTCGCCGGCCTTCAGGCTGCACAGGATGGCGGCGGCCACCGCAGCCATGCCCGATGCGGTGGCGCGGGCATCCTCGGCGCCCTCCAGTTCGCACATGCGCTTCTCGAACATGTCGACGGTCGGATTGGCGTAGCGCGAGTAGATGAAGCCCTGCGTCTCGCCCTTGAAGCGCGCCTCCGCACTTTCTGCGGTGTCGTAGACATAGCCCTGGGTCAGGTAGATGGCTTCGGAGGTTTCGCCGAACTCGGAGCGGAGGGTGCCGCCGTGAACGAGAGCGGTCTGCGGGTTCCAGTTGCGTTTCTTATCGGTGGTCATAGCGACGTCCAGATACAAAAAAACCGGTCGCGAAAAGTCGCAAACCGGTCCAAACGCGGCCCTTTAGCGACTTGTTTAACGTGGCTGCAAGCCGACCGGCAAATCACCACGGGATAAAGGTCCTTTAGACCTGTCGCCGGCTTGCGTCAATCGCGGGCTCGACTAAACGTTTTGGGCCACGCGCATGATCCGCAATCCGGGTCGAGGTGTATCGAGTGTTGCAGCGCCCATGCCGCGCGGTCGGGGCGGCGCTGCGAAGGAGTTGGCCAATGCGGCAGTCGGGCATTCTTCCGGATCAGGATATCGCGGCGCTGTTCGCGTCGGGCGCGCTCTCGGCGCCGCCGCTGGACGCCGACCAGATCCAGCCCGCAAGCCTCGACCTGCGGCTCAGCGCCAAGGCCTATCGCGTCCGCGCAAGTTTCCTGCCCGGACCGAACCACCTGGTCTCGGCCAAGCTGGACCGCCTCAAGCTGCATGAGATCGACCTCGCCAATGGTGCGGTTCTCGAGACCGGTTGCGTCTACATCGTACCGCTTCAGGAAGCGCTGTCGCTGCCGGCTGACGTTTCCGCCTCCGCCAATCCCAAGAGTTCCACGGGCCGCCTCGACATCTTCACCCGCGTCATGACCGATCTCGGCCAGGAGTTCGACAAGATCCCGGCCGGCTACAAAGGGCCTCTCTATCTCGAGGTCAGCCCGCGCACCTTTCCGATCGTCGTTCGCGCCGGCTCGCGCCTGTCGCAGATACGTTTCAGGAAGGGCAACGCGCTGCTGAGCGAAGCCGAACTGAACGCGCTGCACGCTTCGGACCGGCTGGTGGCCATCGATCCGCCAAACATCTCCGGCGGCGGCATCGCGCTGTCGATAGACCTGGCCGGGCCTCCCGGAAGCATCGTCGGCTATCGCGGTAAACACCACACCGGCCTCGTCGACGTTGACCGGCGCGCCGCCCACGAGATCGTCGATTTCTGGGAGCCGATCTACAACCATGGAGCCGGCGAACTCGTGCTCGATCCGGATGAGTTCTACATCCTGGTTTCGCGCGAGGCCGTGCACGTTCCGCCGCTGTACGCCGCCGAGATGACACCGTTCGATCCGCTGGTGGGTGAGTTCCGGGTGCACTACGCCGGCTTCTTCGACCCCGGCTTTGGCCATTCCGCGGCTGGCGGAACGGGCAGTCGCGCGGTGCTGGAAGTGCGCAGTCACGAGGTGCCCTTCATCCTCGAACATGGCCAGATCGTCGGACGGCTGGTCTACGAGCACATGCTGTCGCGCCCGCGCGCGCTCTACGGCAGCGACCTCGGCTCCAACTACCAGGCGCAGGGGTTGAAGCTCTCCAAGCACTTCCGCATGACCTAAGGTAAACGGAAGGTAACCGTTAGTCTGCTTGTCCCTTTGCCTGCCCTGTGATTGGCTGGGCGCCAGGGACGCTCGGAAAGAGCGCCCGGTAAACGGGAGAAAATCATGCAGATTGCCAGGAAATTCGCATTCTCCGCCGCTGTCGCGGCGCTGATGGCGGTGGCGGGAGCCGCATCGGCACAGGAGGGCGGAAAGCTCAAGCTCGGCACTGAAGGCGCGTATCCGCCCTTCAACAGCGTGACCGCCGACGGCAAGCTGGTCGGTTTCGACGTCGAAATCGGCAATGCGCTGTGCGCCCAGATGAAGGTCGAATGCGAGTGGGTCACCCAGGATTGGGATGGCATCATTCCGGCCCTTCAGGGCGGCAAGTTCGACGCTCTCATCGCCTCGATGACCATCACCGAGGAGCGCGCGCAGCAGGTCGACTTCACCAACAAGTACTACACGACGCCGCTGGCGCTGATCGCGCCGAAGGATTCCGAACTTACCTCGCCCGAGCCGGATGCGCTCAAGGGCAAGACCGTCGGCGCCCAGGCATCGACCACCCAGAGCATCTACGCCGAGGACCACTACGCCAAGGCCGGCGCTGACGTGAAGCTCTATCCGACGCAGGACGAGGCGATGGCCGATCTCACCAACGGGCGTCTCGACGCCGTCGTGTCGGACAAGTTCGTGCTGGTCGACTGGATGAAGACCACCGGCCAGGACTGCTGCAAGCTGATCGGCGACCTCAAGGGCACGGAGTCGCTCACCGGCATCGCCGTGCGCAAGGGCGACCCGCTGCGCGAGAAGCTGAACGCGGCGATCGACGCGATCGTCAAGGACGGCACCTACGCCAAGATCAACGCCAAATATTTCGATTTCGACATCTACGGCGCGCAAGACTGACGAGCTGAAAAGGAAAGGCCGGGCACTGCCCGGCCTTTCCGATGTTAATTATATGATCGGCAATCACTAGCCGAGCGAGCCGATCGGGCGCATTATCTTCGTCGAGCGGAGGTAAGCAGCCATGCGCTACATTCTCGTTTCACTGACGATCGGACTCTTGGCGCCTCTGTCCGGCTGCATGTCGGACAACTACGACTACGTCACCGCCTTCCAGCCCAGCTACTATGGCGAAGGCATCAGCTTCAACTACGCCACCGGGCAGAAGGAGCTTCGTCTCCGCGAGTTGCGCGGTGTCCCGGATCGGGAACTGCGCCGCTAGCTTTCCGGAGCGCAAGAGGAAGGCCGAATGCGTCGCGTCCGGCCAGCCGTGGTCGGTTGTCTGGTCGAGGCGGCTAACCCAGGCCAGCCGCCTCTGCTTCGGCATTCCGTTTCGATGCGTGCCCCGGCTCTCCGCGCAGTTCTCCGAACAGGTGCTCCGGCTGGCTGCGTGGCGTGTCGTACTCGCGCCGACACCAGGGGCACCGGACTGCGGCTCGTGGGCGTGGTCCTGCGCATGACTGACAGAACCTCAAGGCAAACATCGTAGACCTCCATTGTCCCCGCGCTGGTCCCGGGGCTCTTGTTGCGAATTCCGGCGTCGAGCGCCGGCCCGCAACATGGCTAGCAATGTCACGGAATTGTGGCGCTAGGCCTTTGACTCCAAAGACAAAATGTCTCGTTGACTTGCGCTGTGGCCATTCGCTGGGCAGCGGGGGAGTTTGCGGCAAGCCGTGGCCAGAAATCCCGCTCGCGGCGGAACCGGGCATGGAGCTCCCGGGCGCGGCAATGCCATGAGGCAACCGCTCGGGATTGGGGCAGAGAATCCAGGAAATTGGAGCGGGTAGCGGGAATCGAACCCGCGCGTTCAGCTTCTCGGCGATCTCACGCTCTGTCAGACCGGCGTTGTAGAACTTCGTCGCCGCGGATCGCGTCCTGGGTGCTGGTGATGTTGTAGAGGTTGCACATGGGGAAGTCACCTAAGACAGCCAGTGCGGCATGTATGTCTTGACCCAGTCCGAATGCTGCTCGTACATCGATTTCGGTCGATGTCTCTCCATCCAATCGATCATTTCCGGCGTTTGCTCGCGATAGTCAAAGGACCCATCGACTTCTTCAAAGTAGTGAGCCCAAGGTTCCTTGAGATCCAAGCGCTTGATCTTTGCGTCTACAAATGCCGCACGCAACTCATCGGACACCATTATGCCGCCAGCGTAAATCCAGAGGTTTAGCCATAAGTGTCGCCCAGTGATTGTCGTTCGACTCACAAATCTGGGCGCATTCGGTCTGGTTACAAATGGCATCCCAACAAGATCGCCCCCCATCATGGTTGCCCATTCGACATTGTTACCTTTGACAACAATAGAATCGAAACGCTGGCGAACGTTGATCAGGAAAAAGGGGTCGCCATGCGGAACCCCTTTTTTCGATTTAAGTTGAATGGGATGGAATTCGTGGATGCCCGGTTCGAATGACTCGACGATCGCCCGGAATCTCTCGCTGACACAGGCAAATCCTGGCATGGGAAAGACGTCGACAAGTTTGTTGCCGTCGGTCTGTGTAGCACTGGTAGGCACTGGACGGTCAAAAGGACGGTGGCCCGTCCCCCAGCCCCAACCAAAGCCCCACGGTTCCTCTCCGTTACTGTCTTTGTCGAATGCAAAGCTCGGTTGGGCAGAAACATAGTCGTAGTCGATTTTCCAAGCCATCCGTCCCCTCCATGTCATGACCAGTACAGAACATCCTTGCGCAAGGCACAAGTTCAAACGATGTACTTCTTGTGCCCATAGCAGAACCAGCGGGGCTCAATCATCTTGGCTCGGGAGAGGCCCAAGGTCCCCTTGCCTTTCAGCAGGGGTGCTCGCATCAGTGCCCGTGTATGCTTGCCGGCGAGTGCCTCGGGGCGGTGCTCGTTTCGTCGCTCATGATTGTAGGCTAGCGCGAGTATGGTGGAGCGGGTAGCGGGAATCGAACCCGCGCGTTCAGCTTGGGAAGCT
>VFQM010000564.1_pt1 | contig 39929 bp, 33 predicted proteins | sample 3512391 | NCBI WGS metagenome assembly VFQM01 (sample SAMN10412369, study PRJNA504923) | tailings metagenome | isolation source: Replicate 1 from Balatoc abandoned mine | place: Philippines
TCGGGGTGCATGCGGATCGACTCGGCGAGGTAGCGGTAGCTGTCTTCGTCGCGCGCCACGACCTTGCCCAGCCAAGGCATGACCTTGAACGAGTACCAGTCGTAGGGCTTGGCCAGCGGCGCCGCAACCTTGCTGAATTCCAGCACCAGCAGACGCCCGCCGGGGCGCAGCACGCGGCACATCTCGGCCAGCGCGGCATCCTTGTGCGTCATGTTGCGCAGGCCGAAGGCGACGCTGACGAGGTCGAAGGCGTTGTCGGCAAAAGGCAGGTGCTCGGCGTCGCAGGTCGTCGTCGGCAGCGCCAGTCCTTCGTCGAGCAGGCGGTCGCGGCCGGTGCGCAGCATGGCCTGGTTGATGTCGGTGTGCACGACGGTGCCGCCCTCGCCCGCCTGCCGCGCGAAGGCGCGGGCCAGGTCGCCGGTGCCGCCGGCGATGTCGAGCACCCGCATGCCCGGCCGCACGTTGGCCACCGCCACCGTGTAGGCCTTCCACGCGCGGTGCATGCCCATCGACAGCACGTCGTTCATCAGGTCGTAGTTCGATGCGACCGAGTCGAACACGCCGCGCACGCGGCGGGCCTTCTCGCCTTCGTCGACGGTCTGGTAGCCGAAGTGGGTCTGGGCCATGGCGGAGGTTCCTTCAGTGGCTGCCGCAGGCGGCGCCGGCCTTGGCGGGCATCGGGGTGTCGCGCGTGACGCCGGCTGCGGCCAGGCGTTCTTCGTAGCGCTGCCACAGCTGTGCCGCGTCGCGGCCCAGCTCGTAGAGCAGGTCCCAGCTGAAGATGCCGCTGTCGTGGCCGTCGGAAAAGCGCGGCTGCACGGCGTAGTGACCCACCGGAATGATGTCGGTGACGAGCACCTCGCGCTTGCCGGTCTGCAGCACTTCCTGCCCCGGGCCATGGCCCTGGACCTCGGCGGACGGCGAGTACACGCGCATCAGTTCGAACGGGATGCGGAAGACCGCACCATCGTCGAACCCGACTTCGAGCACGCGCGAGGCCTGGTGCACGGTGACGGCAGTGGGCAGCGGGGAGTGGGGCTTGAGTCCGGCCATGCGAGGGGAGCGGGGTCGACCTGGGTTGACAGTGAAGCAGTGTAAAGCGGCCGCACCGCACCGCCACGTGCTGCGTGCACCGCCCTTGACGCAGGTAGGGCCGATCGGTCCTGGGGGGATTGGATTGTCTAGACGAGCACGCGCTCGATGCCGCCGTTGTTGGCACGCGCCACGTAGTCTTCCAGCCAGGTCTCGCCCAGGATCTTGCGTGCCATCTCCACCACGATGTAGTCGGCTTCCAGCAGGCCGTTGGCCAGGTCGCCCTCGTAGCGCTTCAGGCCCTGCAGGCAGCTCGGGCAGCTGGTCAGGATCTTCACGTCGGCCTGCGCGCCCACGGTCGTGGTGGCACGCAACGCGGCCTCGCCGCGGCGCAGCTCTTCGGTCTTGCGGAAGCGCACCTGGGTGCTGATGTCGGGCCGCGTCACGCCCAGCGTGCCGCTTTCGCCGCAGCAGCGCTCGTTCTTCAGCACGTTCGGGCCGACCAGGGCCTTCACGGTCTTCATCGGCTCCTGCAGCTTCATCGGGCTGTGGCAGGGGTCGTGGTACAGGTAGCCGCCCGAGGCCTGGTCGGCCGCCGGCAGCGTGATGCCCTTCTCCAGCAGGTACTCGTGGATGTCGACGATGCGGCAGCCGGGGAAGATGTCCTCGAACTGGTAGCCCTGCAGCTGGTCGTAGCAGGTGCCGCAGCTCACCACCACGGTCTTGATGTCCAGGTAGTTCAGCGTGTTGGCCACACGGTGGAACAGCACCCGGTTGTCCGTGATGATCTTCTCGGCCTTGTCGAACTGCCCGCTGCCACGCTGCGGGTAGCCGCAGCACAGGTAGCCCGGCGGCAGCACCGTCTGCACACCGGCCTGCCACAGCATGGCCTGCGTGGCCAGGCCGACCTGGCTGAACAGCCGCTCGCTGCCGCAGCCAGGGAAATAGAACACCGCTTCCGTGTCGGCCGTGGTGGCCTGAGGGTCGCGGATGATGGGCACGTAGTCGCGGTCCTCGATGTCCAGCAGCGCCCGTGCCGTCTTCTTCGGCAGGCCGCCGGGCATCTTCTTGTTGATGAAGTGGATGACCTGTTCCTTCACCGGCGCCGCGCCCAGCGTGGCGCGCGGCGCCGCAGTCTGCCGCTTCGCCGCGGGCTTGAGCAGGTCGTGCGCCAGGCGCTGCACCTTGAAGCCGACGTCGACCATGGCCGTGCGCATCAGCTTGATGGTCTGCGGGTTCGTCGCGTTCAGGAAGGTCATCGCCAGCGCGTTGCCGGGGCGGAAGCTCTTCTTGCCCATCTTGCGCAACAGGTTGCGCATGTTCATCGTGACGTCGCCGAAGTCGATCTTCACCGGGCACGGCGATTCGCACTTGTGGCACACGGTGCAGTGGTCGGCGACGTCCTCGAACTCGGCCCAGTGCGCCAGGCTCACGCCGCGGCGGGTCTGCTCCTCGTACAGGAAGGCCTCGATCAGCAGGCTGGTGGCCAGGATCTTGTTGCGCGGGCTGTACAGCAGGTTGGCGCGCGGCACGTGCGTGGCGCACACCGGCTTGCACTTGCCGCAGCGCAGGCAGTCCTTGATGCTCTCGCTGATGGCGCCGATGTCGCTCTGCTGCATGATCAGCGACTCGTGGCCCATGAGGCCGAAGCTCGGCGTGTAGGCTGCGCTCAGGTCGGCTGCCCAGGCGCCCGCGCTGGCGCCGCGCAGCAGCTTGCCCTTGTTGAAGCGGCCTTCGGGGTCGACGCGCGTCTTGTACTCGGCGAAAGGCTGCAGCTCGGCGTCGGACAGGAACTCGAGCTTCGTGATGCCGATGCCGTGTTCGCCGCTGATGACGCCGTCCAGCCGGCGCGCCAGCGCCATGATGCGGCCGACGGCTTCGTGCGCCGTCTGCAGCATCGCGTAGTTGTCGCTGTTGACCGGGATGTTGGTGTGCACGTTGCCGTCGCCGGCATGCATGTGCAGCGCCACCCACACGCGGCCGCGCAGCACCTCCTGGTGCAGCGTCTGGCACTGCGCCAGGATGGCCGCAAACGCGCTGCCCGGGAAGATGGCCTGCAGCGGCTGGCGCAGCTGCGTCTTCCACGAGGCGCGCAGCGTGTGGTCCTGCAGCAGCGCGAAGACGGTGCGGCCGCTGTCGGCCTGCACCACGTCCAGGTGTTCGAGCCAGAAGCGCCAGAGCGCCCGCACCTCGCGCAGCAGCGCCAGTGCCTGCTGCACGCGGTCTTCCAGCAGTTCGGCGCCGGGGATCTCGCCGGCGTCGTCGCTGCGACCCAGCGGCAGCCGGCCCTGCGTGAAGAACTGCTCCAGCCGGTCGACGAGCTCGAGCTTGTTGCGCAGCGAGAGCTCGATGTTGATGCGCTCGATGCCCTCGGTGTACTCGCCCATGCGCGGCAGCGGGATCACCACGTCTTCGTTGATCTTGAAGGCGTTGGTGTGCTTGCTGATGGCCGCGGTGCGCTTGCGGTCGAGCCAGAATTTCTTGCGCGCCTCGGGGCTGATGGCGGTGAAGCCTTCACCGTGGCGCGTGTTGGCAATGCGGATGACCTCGCTGGTGGCGCGCGCCACGGCGTCGGGGTCGTCGCCCACGATGTCGCCGATCAGCACCATCTTGGGCAGGCCGCCGTTGCCCTTCTTGCTCTTGGTGGCGTAGCCCACCGCCTTCAGGTAGCGATCGTCCAGGTGCTCCAGGCCGGCCAGCAGCACGCCCGAGCGTTTCTGCTCGGCGAACATGAAGTCCTTGATCTCGACAATGCTGGGCACCGCGTCCTTCGGATTGCCGAAGAACTCCAGACAGACGGTGCGCGTGTGCTCGGGCATGCGGTGCACGATCCAGCGCGCGCTGGTGATCAGGCCGTCGCAGCCTTCCTTCTGGATGCCCGGCAGGCCGGCGAGGAACTTGTCGGTGACGTCCTTGCCCAGGCCTTCCTTGCGGAACACGCTGCCGGGGATGTCCAGGCGCTCGGTGCGTTCGAGCACGCGGCCGCTGGCGTCGAAGGTCTTCAGCTCGAAGCTGGCCATCTCGACGTCGTGGATCTTGCCCAGGTTGTGGTTGAGCCGTGTCACCTCGAGCCACTTGGCGTCGGGGGTCACCATGCGCCAGCTGGCGAGGTTGTCGAGCGCGGTGCCCCACAGCACGGCCTTCTTGCCGCCCGCGTTCATCGCGATGTTGCCGCCGATGCAGCTGGCCTCGGCCGAGGTCGGATCGACCGCGAACACGTGGCCTGCGCGCTCGGCCGCGTCGGCCACGCGCTGGGTCACGACACCTGCCTCGCTGTAGACCGTGGGCACGGGCTTGTCGACGCCGGGCAGCGTGACGAACTCGACCTCGCTCATCGCTTCGAGCTTCTCGGTGTTGATCACCGCGCTGTTCCAGCTGAGCGGAATCGCGCCGCCGGTGTAGCCGGTGCCGCCGCCGCGCGGGATGATCGTCAGGCCGAGCTCGATGCAGCCCTTCACCAGCGCCGCCATCTCGGCTTCGCTGTCGGGCGTGAGCACCACGAAGGGGTACTCGACGCGCCAGTCGGTCGCGTCGGTCACGTGGGCCACGCGCGAGAGGCCGTCGAACTTGATGTTGTCCTTGGCCGTCACCCGGCCCAGCACGCGGCGTGTGCGCTGGCGCAGCGCGCGCACGTCGTCGAAGCGCGCCGCGAAGCGCTGCACGGCGGCGCGCGCCAGCGTCAGCAGCTCGCCGACGGCGCCATCGCGGCCAGCATCGTCGCCGCTGCGGCGGCGCTCGATCTCGCCGAGCCGGTGGTGCAAGGCGTCGATGAGCAGGCCGCGCCGCTTGGCGCTGGTGAGCAGGTCGTCTTCCAGGTAAGGGTTGCGCTGCACGACCCAGATGTCGCCCAGCACCTCGTACAGCATGCGCGCGGAGCGCCCTGTGCGGCGTTCCTGGCGCAACAGGTTCAGCACCTCCCAGGCCCGCGGCCCGAGCAGGCGCAGCACGATCTCGCGGTCGGAGAACGAGGTGTAGTTGTACGGAATTTCGCGCAGGCGCGCGGCACTGCTGCCGGCGTCGTCGGCCGCAGCGGCGGCGGTGAGGGGCAGTGGTGCGTTCATAGGGTTCGCCCGAATGCTAACGCAGCACCCTGTCCGAGACGGGCCTGGGGTCGCTGCTGCGGCGGGTTATCCCCGTTGCCCCGGACCCTCCATTCGTGACAGAAACCGGGCTGTCACAATCGCCGGCCACACTCGCAGGCTTGGCAGAAACAGGTTCCAGGAGATCGCATGACATTCGCATTCCTTCGCCCCGCGCTGCTCGCAGCGGCCGTGGTCGCCGCAGCGCCCGCGCAGGCCCAGACCGAGATCCAGTGGTGGCACTCGATGACCGGCGGCCTCAACGACTGGGTCGTCGGCCTGGCCAACGGCTTCAATGCCAGCCAGAAGGACTACAAGATCGTGCCCACCTACAAGGGCAGCTACGACGACTCGATGACGGCCTCGATCGCCGCCTTCCGCGCCGGCAATGCGCCGCACATCCTGCAGGTGTTCGAGGTCGGCACCGCGACGATGATGGCGAGCAAGGGCGCCATCGTGCCGGTGGGCAAGGTCATGGCCGATGCCGGCTACAAGTTCGACCCCACGGCCTACATCTCGGCCGTGGTCGGCTACTACACGGCGCCCAACGGCCAGATGCTCAGCTACCCGCTGAACAGCTCGACCACGGTGCTGAACTACAACAAGGACGCCTTCCGCAAGGCCGGCCTGGACCCCAACAACCCGCCCAAGACCTGGCCCGAGCTGACGCTGGCCGCCGCCAAGCTGAAGGCCTCGGGCGTGAGCTGCCCGTTCACGACCAGTTGGCAGGGCTGGACGCAGCTGGAGAGCTTCTCCACCTGGCACAACACGCTGTTCGCGTCGCAGAACAACGGCTTCGGCGGCACCGCCGCACGGCTGCAGGTCAACAGCCCGCTGCACGTGCGCCACATCGAGAACCTGGCCAACATGGCCAAGCAGGGCCTCTTCGTGTATCGCGGCCGCGGCAACCTGGGTGACGCGCCGTTCTATTCGGGCGAATGCGCGATGGCGACGGCCTCGTCGTCGACCTACGCGAACATCAAGAAGAACGCCAAGTTCGACTTCGGCATCGCGCCGCTGCCGTACTACCCCGACGTCGCCGGCGCGCCGCAGAACACCGTGATCGGCGGCGCCAGCCTGTGGGTGATGGCGGGCAAGCCGGCAGCCGACTACAAGGGCGTGGCAGCGTTCTTCAACTACCTGACCAACGCCGACATCCAGGCCAAGAGCCACCAGACCACGGGCTACCTGCCGGTGACGCTGGCCTCGTTCAAGATGACCGAGCAGTCGGGCTTCTACAAGCAGAACCCCGGCACCGACACGGCCGTGAACCAGATGATCCGCAAGACCACCGACAAGTCGCGCGGCATCCGCCTGGGCAACTTCGTGCAGGTGCGCGCCATCATGGACGAAGAGCTGGAGCAGGTCTGGGCCGGCAAGAAGACGGCCAAGGACGCGCTGGACGCCATCGTCAAGCGCGGCAACGAGCAGCTCGAGCGCTTCGAGAAGGCCAACAAGGGCTGAGTGCCCGCCACCGCCCGCGCGCCAGTGGCGCCGGGCATCTGTGCGCCCTGACCGGACACCGGTCAGGGCGTTGATGTTTTCTTGCGAGAGGTTCGGCCTTGGCCGTCGAAAAACGCGTCCGCTTCCGTTCTGCGTGGCTGCCCTGGGTGCTGGTGGCGCCGCAGTTGGTGATCGTGCTCGTCTTCTTCTTCTGGCCTGCGGGCCAGGCGCTGTACCAGAGCGTGCTGCAGGAAGACGCCTTCGGCACCAGCACCGAGTTCGTCGGCACGCAGAACTTCGTGCGGCTGTGGGAAGACGAAACCTACCTCGCCTCGTTCAAGACGACGGCGATCTTCTCGCTGCTGGTGGCCGGCCTGGGCCTGGGCATCTCGATGGTGCTGGCCGTGATGGCCGACCGCGTGGTGCGCGGCGCAGGCGCCTACCGCACGCTGCTGATCTGGCCCTACGCGGTGGCCCCTGCGGTGGCCGGCGTGCTGTGGCTGTTCATGTTCGCGCCCTCGGTGGGCATCGTCAGCTTCTGGCTGCGCGCCATGGGCATCGACTGGAACCACCTGCTCAACAGCGGCCATGCGATGACGCTGATCGTCGTGGCCGCGGTGTGGAAGCAGGTCTCATACAACTTCCTGTTCTTCCTGGCCGGGCTGCAGTCGATCCCAAAGAGCCTGATCGAGGCCGCCGCCATCGACGGCGCCGGCCCCTGGCGCCGCTTCTGGACCGTGCAGTTCCCGCTGCTGACGCCGACCACCTTCTTCCTGCTGGTGATCAACATCGTCTACGCCTTCTTCGACACCTTCGCCATCGTCGACGCGGCCACCTCGGGCGGGCCGGGCAAGGACACGGCGATCCTGGTCTACAAGGTCTACTTCGACGGCTTCAAGGCGCTGGACCTGGGCGGCTCGGCGGCGCAGAGCGTGGTGCTGATGGTGATCGTGGTCGCGCTCACCGTCGTGCAATTCCGCTACGTCGAGAAGCGCGTCAACTACTGAACACCGCCCGATGATCGAGAACCGTCCCATCGCGAACACGCTGTCGCACCTGGTGCTGATCCTGGGTGTGATCATCGTCGCGTTCCCCGTCTACATCACCTTCATCGCCAGCACGCAGACGGCCGAGGCCATCGTGCAGAACGTGCCGATGTCGCTGCTGCCCGGCGACCAGCTGGTCGAGAACTACACGCGCGCGCTGGCCGGCAGCAACACGCAGGGCGGTGGCAACCCGCCGGTGGCGCCGATGATGGCCGTGAGCCTGATCACGGCGCTGGTGATCGCCATCGGCAAGATCGCGATCTCGCTGCTGTCGGCCTTCGCGGTGGTGTACTTCCGCTTCCCGTTCCGGAACTTCGTGTTCTGGATGATCTTCGTGACGCTGATGCTGCCGGTGGAGGTGCGCATCCTGCCCACCTACAAGGTCGTCTCCGACCTCGGCATGCTCAACACCTACGCCGGCCTCACGGTGCCGCTGATCGCCAGCGCCACCGCCACGTTCCTGTTCCGGCAGTTCTTCCTGACCGTGCCCGACGAACTGGTGGAAGCCGCGCGCATCGACGGCGCCGGGCCGATGCGCTTCTTCTGGGACGTGCTGCTGCCGCTGTCGCGCACCAGCATCGCGGCGCTGTTCGTGATCCAGTTCATCTACGGCTGGAACCAGTACCTGTGGCCGCTGCTGGTGACCACCAGCGAGGACATGTACCCGGTGGTGATGGGCATCAAGCGCATGATCACCGGCGGTGACGCCGCCACCGAATGGAACGTGGTGATGGCCACCGCCATCCTCGCGATGCTGCCGCCGGCGCTGGTGGTGATCCTGATGCAGAAGTGGTTCGTCAAGGGCCTGGTCGACTCCGAAAAGTAGACATCGAAGCAAACAACATGGGTGCCATTTCCCTGCGACAGGTCGAGAAGACCTACGGCCACGGGCCGAAGGCCGTGAAGGTGATCCACGGCGTCAACGCCGAGATCCCCGACGGCGAGTTCATCGTCATCGTCGGCCCCTCGGGCTGCGGCAAGAGCACGCTGCTGCGCATGGTGGCGGGACTGGAAGAGATCACCGGCGGCGAGATCGACATCGGCGGCCGCGTCGTCAACAAGCTCGAACCCGCCGAGCGCGACATCGCGATGGTGTTCCAGAACTACGCGCTGTACCCGCACATGAGCGTGTACGACAACATGGCCTACGGGCTGAAGATCCAGAAGGTGCCCAAGGCCGAGATCGAGGTGCGCGTGCAGAAGGCGGCCAAGATCCTGGAGCTGGGCGCGCTGCTCGACCGCACGCCGCGCCAGCTCTCGGGCGGCCAGCGCCAGCGCGTGGCGATGGGCCGCGCCATCGTGCGCCAGCCGCAGGTCTTCCTGTTCGACGAGCCGCTGTCGAACCTGGACGCCAAGCTGCGCGCGCAGACCCGGCTGGAGATCCAGAAGCTGCACCGCGAGCTGGGTGTGACCTCGCTGTTCGTCACGCACGACCAGGTCGAGGCGATGACGCTGGGCCAGCGCCTGATCGTGATGAACGGCGGCCGCATCGAGCAGATCGGCACGCCCGAGGCCGTGTACGGCCAGCCCGCCACCACCTTCGTCGCCAGCTTCATCGGCAGCCCGCCGATGAACCTGCTGACCGGCAGTGCCGATGGCTCGCGCTTCACCGTGGGCGGCCAGACGCTGCCCCTGCCCAGCGCTGCACCGCGCGGCGGCGCGCTGACGCTCGGCGTGCGGCCCGAGCACGCCTCGCTGCACGCCGACGGCGCCTGGCCGCTGCAGGTGGAGATGCTCGAGATGCTGGGTGCCGAGCGCCTGGTCTACGGCCGCCTGGGCGACGCTGCGTTCACGCTGCGCATCGACGGCACGCTGGTGCCGCCGCGGCCCGGCGACACGGTGCGCCTGCACGTGCCGCGCGAGCACATGCACTGGTACGACGGCAGCACCGGCCGGCGCGTCGAATGATGCAGCCCTGGTCCTTCCCGCGCTGGATCGCCCACCGCGGCGCCGGCAAGCTGGCACCCGAGAACACGCTGGCGGCCTTCCGCGTCGGCGCGGCCCACGGCTACAGCGCCTTCGAGTGCGACGTGAAGCTCAGCGCCGACGGCCAGCCCTTCCTGCTGCACGACGCCACGCTGGAGCGCACCACGGCCGAACACGGCACCGCGGGCGACCGCGTCTGGGCCGCGCTGTCGCGCATCGACGCCGGCAGCTGGCATTCGCGCACCTACGCCGGCGAGCCGCTGCCCAGCCTGGAAGCCATCGCGCGCTACGTGCAGCGCAACGGCTTTGCGCTGAACGTCGAGATCAAGCCGACGCCGGGCGTCGAGCACACCACCGGACAGGCCGTGGGCGAGGCCTGCGCGCGGCTGTGGCAGGGCCAGTCGACGCCGCTGTTCTTCAGCTCGTTCCGCCCCGAGGCCCTGCAAGGTGCGCGCGAAACCGCGCCGCAGATTCCGCGCGCGCTGCTGGTCGACACGCTGTGGCCGCAGTGGTTCGACGTGGCGCAGTCGCTCGGCTGCGTGGCCGTGGTCACCAACCACCGGCTGATGGACGCCGCCCTCGTGGCGCAACTGCACGGCGCCGGCCTGCGCGCGCTGTGCTACACGGCGAACGACGCACCTGACGCGCATCGCCTGCTGGCGTTGGGCGTGGACGGGATCATCACCGACGCGGTCGACCGCTTCTCGCCGTTCGCTGCCCTGCCCGTCGCATCAGACCCCGCCGCCTGACGCGGCCGCTTCCTCGACGCCGCGCACGCGGGCGTAGACCCGCGTGTTGCGCACGCCGCCGGCCACGTCGCGCGCCTCGTTGCGCAGCACGCCTTCCAGCGTGAAGCCGGCGCGTTCGGCCACGCGCCAGCTGGCGGTGTTGCGCTCGTCCATGCGGACTTCCACGCGCTGCGCCTGCAGCTGATCGAAGGCCATGCGGCTGAGGGCGCGCGCGGCCTCCGTCACCAGGCCCTGCCCGGTGTGGCCGCTGCGGCACCAGTAGCCGATCTCGAAGCGCGGCACGCTCCAGTCGATGCGGTGCAGGCCGCTGCCGCCCACCAGCCGCGTCTCGCGGCCCTGGCCGTCGTGCAGCCACATCGAGAACACCAGGTCGCTGCGCAGCAGGAACTTGCCATGCGCTTCGCGCGCGAGGGCTTCGGACGCCTCCGGGGTGGGGGCGGTCTGCGCCCAGGGCATCCACGGGCGCAGCGCATCCATCGAGTCCAGCACCGCGGCGTTCAGCGCCGCACCGTCGCCCGGCCGCGGCGCGCGCAGAACGAGGCGCGGTGTCTGCAGGCGCTCGGGCACGTCGATCAGCAACGGCTGTGTCATCTCAGGTCCCTTCGACGGCCAGCGGCCGCACGGGTTCGGGCTGCGGCAGCGTGCGCACGCCTCGGATCACCGGGTGGCGCCACGCCAGCGCCACCAGCACCGCCGACGACAGCGCCGCGAATCCCAGCGCCCAGCGCAGGCCCACGTGTTCGCCCAGCCATCCGCCCAGCAGCGCGCCCGGCCCGGCCGGCAGAACCGTGAGCCAGCGCATCGTGCTCGTCATGCGGCCCAGCATCGGTTCGGGCGTGACGGCCTGGCGCAGCGCCAGGAAGTTGATGAACACCAGCACCGCGCCGCTGGAGAACAGCATCAGCATCAGCGCGAACGCCGCCACGCCCAGCGGCCCCGCCGGCGCCACGGCCAGCAGGCCCCAGCCGAGGCCGCAGATGGCGAAACCCGCCACCAGGCAGGGCCCGGGGCCGATGCGGCGGCTGATGCGGTTGCCGAACACGCTGGCCAGCACCGTGCCGGCGCCCATGCCCACGTAGCACAGGCCGACCTGCTGCTCCGACAGGCCCAGCGTGCGTGTGGCCACCAGGATCTGCACCACCACCGCCGCGTGGTGGCACAGCTGCCAGCCACCCACCGTGAGCGCCAGTGCCACCAGCAGCCGATGCTCGAAGACGAAGCGCAGGCCGGCCGCGAGGTCGCGCCCGAAGTGCGCGTCGGCACGCGGCTGGCGCACCTCGGTGATGCGGATGCCGCGCAGGATGGTCGCCGACAGCAGCAGCAGCACCGCGTCGACCAGCAGCGCCACGGGCGCACCGAACAGCTTGATCAGCAGGCCGGCGAATCCCGGGCCCGCCACCTCCGAGCCCGAGGTGGCGAGCGCGTTCTTCGCGTGCGCCTCCACCAGCCGGTCGCGCGGCACCACCTGGGTCAGCACGATCTGCGCGGCCGTGCCGGCGGTGGTGGCCACGGTGCCGATGAGGAAGCCCACGACGTACAACCACGTCATCGACAGCCAGCCCATCCACCACGCCAGCGGCACGCTGGCCACCGTGAACGCAATGATGGTCTCGCCGGCCACGTACACCGGCAGCTTGCGCACGCGGTCGAGCCAGACGCCGCTGGGCAGCGAGAACAGCACGAAGGGCGCCACCTCGATGGCCGTCAGCAGGCCCATCTGCATCGGCGTGGCATGCAGCAGCACGGCCGCCGTCAGCGGCAGCGCCAGCAGCGTGACCTGGCCGCCGAAGCTGCTCATCAGGATCGAGGTCCAGAGCCGGCGGTAGGTGGCGTTGCGCAGCAGGTCGCCGGGCGGCAGCGTCAGCGCCGCGCGCAGCCGCTGCCAGATGGTGGAGTGCATGGTCGTGTCGTCTCCTGCCGTCGCGCGCCGAGGCGCGGGCACCCGCCCGCGCGCTGGTGGCGCGGCCTCAGGAGCGGTAGTCGGCGTTGATGCTGACGTAGTCGTGCGAGAGGTCGCAGGTCCACACCGTGGTCTCGGCCGTGCCGCGGTGCAGGTGCACGCGCACGGTGATCTCGCTGCGCTGCATCACCCGCTGACCGTCTTCCTCGCGGTACTCGGGGCGGCGGCCGCCCTGGTGCACCACGTGCACGTCGTCGAGAAACAGGTCGATCAGGCCCTGGTCGAGATCGTCGATGCCGGCGTAGCCCACCGCGGCCAGGATGCGGCCGAGGTTGGGGTCGCTGGCGAAGAACGCCGTCTTCACCAGCGGCGAGTGCGCGATGGCGTAGGCCGCGAGGCGGCATTCGTCTTCGGTGCGCCCGCCCTGCACCTGCACGGTGATGAACTTCGTAGCGCCCTCGCCATCGCGCACGATGGCCTGCGCCAGCTGCTGCGCCACGGCCACCACGGCGTCGCGCAGCGCGCGGCCCTCGGCGCTGTCGAGCGCGGTGATCGGCGCGTGGCCGGCCTGCTGCGTGGCCACCAGCACGAAGCTGTCGTTGGTGCTGGTGTCGCCGTCGATCGTGATGCGGTTGAAACTGAGATCGGCGGCCTCGCGCAGCAGCGGCTGCAGCAGTTCGGGCGCGATCACGGCATCAGTCGCCATGAAGCCCAGCATCGTCGCCATGTTCGGGCGGATCATGCCGGCGCCCTTGCTGATGCCGGTGATGCTGACCGTGCGGCCGCCGATCTGCAGCTGGCGCGACGCCGCCTTGGGCAGCGTGTCGGTGGTCATGATGCCCTGCGCAGCCTCGCCCCAGCCGTCGGCGCGCAACGCGGCCAGCGCGGCGGGCAGGCCGGCTTCGATGCGCTCGACCGGCAGCGTCTCCATGATGACGCCGGTGGAAAACGGCAGCACCTGCCGCGGCTGCACGCCCAGCAGCGTGGCCAGGCTGGCGCAGGTGCGGCGCGCGCGCGCCAGGCCGTCGGCACCGGTGCCGGCGTTGGCGTTGCCGGTGTTCACCACGATGGCGCGCACCGCACCACCAGCGGCCAGGTGTTCGCGGCACACCTGCACCGGCGCGGCGCAGAAGCGGTTCTTCGTGAACACGCCGGCCACGCTGGCCCCGGCGTCGATGGCCATCACCACCACGTCGCGGCGGCCGGCCTTGCGCACGCCGGCCATCGTGACACCCAGGCGCACGCCGGGCACCGGGTGCAGGGAAGACGGATCGGGAGCGCTGAGGTGGACGGGCATCGTGGCGGCCTGGTCGAGGGGGGAGGAAGGCCGCAGATTGTAGGAGTGCGCCCTGGCCCGCGGGGGCGGCGGGCAGCCTCGCCGGGCAGCGTCAGGCCGGCCGGGCGTCGCCGCGCAGCCGCGCCAGCAGCACTTCGTCGCAGAGCTGCCCCTGCGGGTCGCGTGCGACGCCGCGCATCAGGCCTTCGTACTGCAGGCCCAGCGTCTGCGCGAAGTGGATCGAACGTTCGTTGCGCAGGTCGCAACGCGCCTCGATGCGCTGCAGGCCGAGGCCGAAGCCCAGGTCGATCAGCGCCAGCGCAGCCTCGCGCATCAGGCCGCGGCCGGCCAGGCGGGTGTCGCCGACGTAGCCGATCTGGCAGCTGGGCACGGCGTGGTCGAAGCTGTGCAGGTCGAGATTGCCGACGAAGCGGCCGCTGGCGCGCTCGAAAGCGAAATAGATCAGGCACTCGCCGGCGGCCACGCGCTCGGCGTCGGCCTCGCAGAAGCGACGCGCGTCGTCCAGGCCGAAGGCCTGCTGCGCCCAGTGCACGAAGCGCAGCCCGGCCAGCGAGGCGTTGACGCTCTCGCGCACGGCATCGGCGTGCGCGGCCCGCGGGCGCTCCAGGCGCAGCCGTGCCGAAGAGAAGCTCGCAGGCGCGGCGGCAGCCAACGCCTGCGCGCCCGACTTCGGGTCGGTGGCCGGCAGCGCGGTGGCCGGGGGCTGCCCTGGCAGCGGCGCGCGGGCGGAAACTGGAGTCGGAACGGAGACAGGCACGGGGCGCGATTCTGGCGGCAGCACCGCAGCCCCTCGGTCGCACCCCCCGCGAATGCGGGATCGCACGGGTCACCCCCTGGCAAGCCCTCTGCTTGGTGTCTTGCGTCAGCGCTGAAGATCGCTTGACACGAAGGGGCGAGCCGGCAGCCTGCCCCTCGGACTCGAACCGGGCCACCGCCCGACGAGGCCATCTAGGCAGCCTCAGAGATGCGCCATCAGCGCGTCCATCACAGGAGTTAGGAATGAAGAAGAGAACCGCCCTGGTGCCGATGCTGACCGCAGTCGCGACAGCAAGCGTGCTGTTGGCGAGCCAGGCACAGGCGCAGTCCGTTCCCGCGTCGGCCGCCGAAGGTGGCCGTCTGTGGTTCGTCGAGCTGGCCGGTGCCCCGGTCGCCGACGGCCGCGCGCTGTCCACGGTGCGTGCCGAGAAGGCCGAGTTCCGGCGTGCCGCCCAGGCCGCCGGCGTGCGCTTCAAGGAACGCCGCCAATTTGACACGCTGTTCAACGGCTTCTCGGTCGAGGTCGACGCCGCGAACCGCCTGAAGCTGCAGCGCATGAAGGGCGTGAAGGCGCTCTACCCGGTCGAGATCGTGGCCCGGCCCGTCGTCAGCGCCAGCGAGACCGCGCCCGACCTGGCTGCAGCCCTGGGCCTGACCGGCGCCGACGTGGCGCAGAACTCGCTGGGCCTCACCGGCCGCGGCATCAAGGTCGGCATCATCGACACCGGCATCGACATCGACCACCCGGCCTTCGGCGGCTCGGGCACGCCCGGTGCCGACGCCTTCCCCAGCGCCCGCATCGTGGCCGGCTACGACCTCGTCGGCGACGCCTACAACGCCGGCGGCACCGGCGCCGCGCTGATCCCCGTGCCCGACGCCAACCCCGACGACTGCGGTGGCCACGGCACCCACGTGGCCGGCATCGTCGGCGCCAACGGCGGCGGCCTGAAGGGCGTGGCGCCCGAGGTGCAGTTCGGCGCCTACCGCGTCTTCGGCTGCGCCGGCAGCTCGTCGTCGGACGTCATCGTCGAGGCGCTGGAGCGCGCCTACGCCGACGGCATGCAGGTCATCAACCAGAGCCTGGGCGCCGCGCGCCAGTGGCCGCAGTACCCGACCGCCCAGGCCACGTCGCGCCTGGTCAACAAGGGCGTGGTGATGGTCGCCTCGATCGGCAACAACGGCCCCGGCGGCAGCTCGCCCGACGCGCTGTTCGCGGCCGGCGCCCCGGGCGTGGGCGACAAGGTCATCGGCGTCGCGTCGTTCGACAACGCGCAGCTGTCCTTCAACGTGGCCGGCACACCCTACGGCTTCACCGCCGCCGGCGGCGCGCCTGCGGCCCCCACCACCGGCAGCCTGACGATGGCCAAGACCGGCACCACGACCACCGCGGACGACGGCTGCGCGCCGATCACCGCCGACGTCGCCGGCAAGGCCGTGCTGATCCGCCGCGGCACCTGCTCGTTCTACATCAAGGCCGCCAACGCCCAGGCCGCCGGCGCTGCCGCCGTCGTGCTGTACAACAACGCGGCCGGCGCGCTGAACGCCACCGTGGCCGGCACGCCGCCGGTCACGATTCCGGTCGTGGGCATCACGGCGGCGCAAGGCGCCGCGCTCGACGCCGCCATCGCCGCCGGCACCACCACGCTGGAGTGGGGCAGCGCCTACGTCAGCTTCCCCTTCGGCACGGGCGGCCTGATCTCGGGCTTCAGCTCGTTCGGCCTCACCGCCGAGCTGGGCTTCAAGCCCAACATCGGCGCACCGGGCGGCGGCATCCTGTCCAGCTACCCGCTGGAACTGGGTGGCGCGGCCACGCTGTCGGGCACCTCGATGTCGGCACCGCACGTCGCGGGCGGCGCAGCCCTGATCATGCAGGCCAACCCGCGGATCAACGCCCAGCAGATGATGGCGCGCCTGCAGAACACGGCCGATCCGAAGAACTGGTCGGGCAACGCAGCGCTGGGCCTGCTGGACCACAGCTTCCGCCAGGGCGCGGGCATGATGGACATCGTCGGCACCATCACGGCCACGGCCACGGTGACGCCGAGCCAGATCGCCACCGGCGAAAGCGCCTCGGGGTCGTACAAGCAGACGCTGACGGTGCGCAACCTCTCGCGCTCGCCGGCCACCTACACGGTGGGCCACGTCTCGGGTGTCGCCGCAGGCCCGAACACGACCACGGGTGCGTCGTACAACATCTCGGGCGTCTTCGACGCGCCGGCGACCGTGACGCTGAGCACCACCACGCTGAACCTGCCCGCCAACGGCAGCGCCACCGTGGACGTCACCATCACGGCCAACGAGTCGCTGCCCGACCGCAGCCTGTATGGCGGCTACATCACGCTGACGCCCAACGGCGCCGGCACCAAGATGAGCGTGCCCTACGGCGGCATGAAGGGTGACTACCAGACGACGCAGGTGCTGACCCCCACGGCCAACGGCTTCCCGTGGCTCGCCACGCTGGCCGCCGGTTCGTACACGAACCAGCCCACTGGTGCGACGTACACCATGGCCGACGGCAACATCCCGTACTTCCTGATGCACCTGGACCACCTGTCGCGCCAGATCAAGCTGGAGGCCTTCGACGCCAGCACCGGCGCTCTGGTGGGCAAGGTCAGCGACGACGAGTACGTGACGCGCAGCGCCACCCCGGGCGGCTTCTTCGCCTTCACCTGGGACGGCATGACCTTCCGCGGCCGCACCGGCAACCCGGTGCAGGTGCGCGAGACACCCAACGGCAACTACGTCGTGAAGGTGTCGGTGCTGAAGGCACTGGGCGACGCCAGCAACCCGGCGCACTGGGAGACCTGGACCTCGCCGACGATCACGATCGCACGTCCGTGATCGCACGCCGCGTGCCGGGCTGCGGCCCGTGCATGCGGCGACTGCCTGCACCGCCTGCCGGGTTCGCGCCCGGCGGGCGGTTTTCATTGATGGGGCGCCCACTACACTGGAACGCTTTGCCCAAGGGATGCGCCGCCTGGCGCATGGACCAGCCATGAAACTCGCGGAGCGCCTGCGCTTCATCGATCCGTTCTACGTGATGGAGTGCGCCAAGCACGCCGACGCCATCGCGCGCAGCCCCGCCTGCGACCCGGCCCGCGGCGGCGAACCGATGGTCTACCTGAACATCGGAGAGCCCGACTTCACGGCGCCGCCGCCGGTGCTGCAGGCGGCCGAGGCCTGCCTGCGCAGCGGCCGCACGCAGTACACGCATGCCACCGGCCTGCCCGCGCTGCGGCGACGCATCTCCGGCTGGTACGCCAGCCGCTTCGGCATCGACGTGGCGCCCGAGCGCATCGTCGTCACCGCGGGCGCGTCGGCAGCGCTGCAGCTCGCCTGCCTGGCGCTGTTCGAGGCCGGCGACGAGGTGCTGATGCCCGACCCCAGCTACCCCTGCAACCGCCACTTCGTGGCCGCGGTCGGCGCGCAGGCGCGGCTGCTGCCGACCACGCCGGCCAGCCGCTTCCAGCTCGACGCCGCCTCGGTGGCCGCGCACTGGACGCCAGCCACGCGTGGCGTGCTGCTGGCCTCGCCCGGCAACCCGACCGGCACGTCCATCGCACGCGCCGAGATGGCGGCCATCGCCGAGGTCGTGCGCGCACGCGGCGGCGTCACCATCGTCGACGAGATCTACCTCGGCCTGAGCTACGACGACGCCTACGGCCACAGCGCGCTCGGCCTGCCCGGCGGCCTGGGCGATGACGTCATCTCGATCAACAGCTTCTCGAAGTACTTCAGCATGACGGGCTGGCGCCTGGGCTGGATGGTGGTGCCGCCGGAGCTGGTGGCGCCGATCGAGAAGCTGGCGCAGAACCTGTACATCTGCGCCTCGACGCTGGCACAGCAGGCGGCGCTGGCCTGCTTCGAGCCCGAGGCCATCGCCGCCTACGAACACCGCCGCGGCGAATTCCGCCGCCGCCGCGACTTCATCGTGCCGGCGCTCGAACGCCTGGGCCTGCCGGTGCCGGTGGCGCCCGACGGCGCGTTCTATGCCTGGGCCGACGTGTCGCGCTTCAGCCCGAGCAGCTGGGACTTCTGCTTCGCGCTGATGGACAGCGCCCACGTGGCGCTGACACCCGGGCGCGACTTCGGTCCTGCGGCGGCCGAGACCTACCTGCGGCTGTCGTTCGCCAGCGCGATGGAGCAGCTGGAAGTGGCCGTTGCCCGCATCGGACGCGAACTTGCGCGTGCGTGAAAGAGAACCGCACAGGCTTGTCGAAAGCGTGACAGCGCGTTAAACGCAGGGCCAAAGCCACGCTTTTTGCAGTGTTCTGCCGGCGCAAGCCCCGTAAGCTGCGCCCCTGTGGGATACAACCTCTTCCAGCGCCCGGGGTCGGGTGCAGCTGCGCGCGACCCGGCCGGGCCTGACTTTGCGGCCACCGAGCTCGCGCCTGCCCCCGACACCACCGTCGCGCTGCCCGGCGCCGGCTCGGCCCTGTCGGCAGCCGCCGCGCGCGCTGCGGCCGGCACTGAGACGCTGCCGCCCGACACGCTGGCACCCGACTCCCTGCCGGCCGACCCCTCGACCGACCTCGACACCACGCCGCCCACGGCCAGCGCACCCACGCTGTCTCACATTGGCCGTTATGCGCTGAAGCAGCAGCTCGGGCAGGGCGGCCTGGGTGCCGTCTACGAAGCCTGGGACCCGCTGCTGTCGCGCACGGTGGCGGTGAAGACACTGCAGTTCGACTTCGACACGCCAACACGGCTGTCGCTCGACGGGCTGTTCCTGAACGAAGCGCGTGCCGCGGCCGGGCTGAACCACCCCTGCATCGTCACGATCTTCGACGCCGGGCTCTCGGCCCACGGCGTCTACATCGCGATGGAGCGCCTGCGCGGACGCGACCTGCGCCAGGCCCTGGCCGCCGGCTGGCAGCCGACGCCGGCACAGGCGGCCCAGCTGGTGCGGCGCGTCGCCGACGCGCTGGCCTACGCGCACGGCCGCGGCGTCGTGCACTGCGACATCAAGCCGGCCAACATCTTCATCACCAAGCGCGACAAGCCCAAGGTGCTGGACTTCGGCATCGCACGGGTGGCCCACCGCTCGGTGCTGCCGTCGCTGGACGGCATGGTGGCTGGCTCGCCGCACTACCTGGCGCCCGAGCAGCTGGACGGCGGCGAGATCGACGCCCGCACGGACATCTACGCGCTGGGCGTCGTGCTGTATGAACTGCTGGCGGGCCGCAAGGCCTTCGACGGCGACAGCCTGGAAGCCATCACGCGGGCCGTGCGCAGCGGTGCCGTGACGCCCGCGCACGAGCTGCGCGAGTCGGTGCCGCCAGCGCTGTCGGCCATTGCCGCGCGCGCCATGGCGCGGCAACCGGCCGAGCGCTACGCCCAGGCTGGCGAGATGGCGCAGGACCTGCGCCGCTGGGCCGACAGCCAGGCCGCAGCGGCCGCCGGTGCAAACCGCCCGCCGCGTGCCGCACGCAAGCCGGCCCCGGCGCCCTCCACGCCGCGGCGCGGCTGGCTGGTGGCCGGCAGCCTGCTGGCGGCGGCGGCGGTGGCCCTGGTGCTGGCGGGCCGGCCCGAGCCCGCGACGGTGGCCGCTGCGCCCGCCGCCGCGCCGCCGTCGCCGGATGCGGTCGATCCGGCCGCCGAGGCAGGCGCGGCGTCTGCCGCAGTCCTCACCACGGCCGCCGTGCCGGACGGGGTCGCCGCAACGGCGGCTCCGGCCGCGGCCGAAGCCGCCCCTCCGCCGCCTGCGGCCACCACGCCCGCAAGCGCCCCGGTGGCACCGCCGCGCGCATCGCGCACAGCCGCTGCCGCCCCGCGCGACGCCGGCAGCCCCCGCGACACGCGCCCAGCCGCCGCTGCCACCGCCGCCGCACCGGTGGCCACCGGCGTGGTGCAGCTGGCGATCAGCCCCTGGGGCCAGGTCGAGGTCGACGGCCAGAGCGCCGGCACCACGCCGCCGCTGACCCGGCTGACGCTCGCCGAAGGCACGCACACCATCACCGTGCGCAACGAGGACTTCCCGCCGCTGACGCTGACCGTGCAGGTGAGCCCCGACAAGCCGACCACGGTGCGCCACCGCTTCGGGTCGTAGACTCGACGCCCATGTCATTGCGCTTCACCGCCCTGGCGGTCGCCACGCTGCTGGCGGCCTGCGCCGCGCCGCAGCCGGCGCCTTCCGGCCTGGCCGACCTGATGGAACGCCCCGCAGAGCGGGCGCTGTTCGAGGGCATCCGTGCCTACGACGACGGCAACTACGCCGTTGCCGAGACCGCCCTGCGCAAGGCGCTGGCCGGCGGCCTGCAGACCGGGCGCGACCAGGCCACGGCGCACAAGCTGCTGGCCTTCATCACCTGCACCAGCGACCGCGTGCCGGCCTGCGAAGACGCCTTCCGCGCCGCACGCGCCGCCGACGCGGCCTTCACGCTCAGCCGTTCCGAAGCCGGCCACCCGCTGTGGGGCCCGGTTTACAAGCGCACACTGCCGTAGCCCGCGCCGGGCCGGGGCGCAAGAAGGCGTCCCGCATAATCCGCGCGCCGATGACCGCCAGCCCGCCGCCAGCCGCGCCCTTCCGCCACCGCCTGCGTGTCTACTGGGAAGACACCGATGCCGGCGGCGTGGTGTTCTACGCCAACTACCTGAAGTTCTTCGAGCGCGCGCGCACCGAGTGGCTGCGCGGCCTCGGCGTCGGGCAGCAGGACCTGCGCGAGCGCACCGGCGCCATCTTCATCGTCGCCGAGACGCAGGTGCGCTACCTGCGCCCGGCGCGCCTGGACGACGCGATCGATGTCACGGTGACCGTGCGTGAAGCCGGCCGGGCCTCGCTGGTCGTCGCGCAGCAGGCGTGGTGCGGCGACGCCCTGCTGGCCGAAGGGACGATCCGCATCGGCTGCGTCGACCACGGAACCTTCCGCCCGGTGCGCATTCCCACTGAGATTCAAGACTGCTTGCGATGAACCAGGACCTCTCCATCCTCACCCTCGTCACCCAGGCCAGCCTGGTGGTGCAGCTCGTCATGGCCGGCCTGGTGCTGGTCTCGCTGGCCAGCTGGACGGTGATCTTCGGCAAGCTCTTCGGCCTGCGCAGCGTGCGCGGCCAGAACGAGGACTTCGAGCGCGAGTTCTGGTCGGGCCGCAGCCTCACCGAACTGCACCAGGCCGCCACAGCCAAGGTGGCCTCGGCGCCGATGGAGCGCATCTTCGCCAGCGGCATGCGTGAGTTCCTGAAGCTGCGCGAAAAGCGCCTGGACGCAGGCGCGCAGCTCGACGGCGCCCGCCGCGCGATGCGCGCGAGCTACCAGCGCGAGCTCGACGTGGTGGAAAGCAACCTCAGCTTTCTGGCCTCGGTGGGCTCGGTGTCGCCCTACGTGGGCCTGTTCGGCACCGTGTGGGGGATCATGCATGCCTTCGTCGGCCTGTCCAACCTGCAGCAGGTGACGCTGGCCACCGTGGCACCCGGCATCGCCGAGGCTCTGGTCGCCACCGCCATCGGCCTGTTCGCGGCGATCCCGGCCGTCATCGCCTACAACCGCTTCGCACGCGACATCGACCGCATCGCCACCCAGCTCGAGACCTTCATCGAGGAGTTCTCGAACATCCTGCAGCGCAACGCCGGTGCCGGCGCCGGCGCCGGGCCGCACTGAGATGCCCGCGCTCGTCTCGCGCGGCCGCGGCCGGCGCTCGATCAACGAGATCAACATGGTCCCGTTCATCGACGTGATGCTGGTGCTGCTGATCATCTTCATGGTGACGGCGCCGCTGATCACCACCGGCGTCGTCGAGCTGCCCTCGGTGGGCAAGTCGCAGCAGCGCCCGGGCAGCGTGATCGAGATCGTCATCGGCACCGACGAGCGGCTGCGGCTGCGCCTGATCGACGGCAGCCAGGCCGCCGAGCCGGCCGCGGTGACGCTGGCGCAGCTGCCCGCGCGCGTGCGCAGCACACAGGGTGGCAACGCCGACATGCCGGTCGTGATCAGCGCCGACCGCAACGTCAAGTACGACAGCGTCGTGCGCGTGATGGACACGCTGCAGAAGGCCGGCGTCAAGCGCGTGGGACTGTCGGTCAAGCAAGGCACATGAACCAGGCCCTGCCCGACGCCCTGCTGCCACGGCCGCCCGAGGGCATGGCCTCCGGCGCGGCGCTGGCCGTTCTGGTGCACGGCGGCCTGCTGGCGGCGCTGGCGCTGGGCGTGCAGTGGCGCACGGCCACGCCCGAGGTCATCAGTGCCGAGCTGTGGGCGGCCATTCCGCAGGTGGCCGCGCCGCGGGCAGAACAGCCACCGGAACCGGCACCCACCCCTGCGCCTGCTCCGGCACCCGCCCCGGCACCGCCGCCCGCGGCTGCGGCCGTCAACGAAGCCCAGATCGCGATCGAACGTGCCGAGCGCCGCCGGCTCGAACGCGCGCAGCAGGAAGAGGCCGCGCGGCTGAAGGCCAAGGCCGATGCCGACAGGGCCGCGGCCGACAAGAAGGCGGCCGACGAACGCAAGCGCGTGGCGGACGAGAAGAAGCGTCTCGCCGACGAGAAGAAGCGCCTGGCCGAGGAGCGCAAGGCCGAAGAGGCCCGCCTGGCCCAGCTGCGCGAAGACCAGCTGCGGCGCATGATGGGTTCGCTGCCCGCCGGCACCGGCCCGGCCACCAGCACCGGCACTGCCGCGCAGGACGCGGCGCCGTCGCAGGCCTACGTGGGCCTGCTGGTGCGCAAGATCCGCTCGAACTGGGTCTACAGCGGCGCCATCGACGGCAACCCCGCGGCCGAGGTCGAGGTGGTGTCGGCCGCCGGCGGCAGCATCATCGCGCGGCGCCTGGTCAAGAGCAGCGGCAACCCCGACTACGACGAGTCGGTGCTGCGCGCCATCGACCGCACCCGCACGCTGCCGCGCGACACCGACGGGCGCGTGCCGAAGGCGCTGATCATCACCTTCCGGCCGCAGGAGTGACGCAGCGGGCGCGGTGCCCGGCACCCCGTCCGTACACTGCGCCCCATGCACTGCACGCCACCGCCCTGCCCGTGACCGACTTCGCCCGCGAGGTCCAGGCCCTGCGGCCGCAGCTGCTGCGCTTTGCGCGGCACCAGCTGCGCAACGAGGCTTGGGCCGAGGACGCTGTCTCCGAGACGCTGCTGGCGGCGCTGGAGAAGCCGCAGTCGTTCAGCGGCGCCTCGCAGCTGAAGACCTGGCTGGTGGGCATCCTGAAGCACAAGCTGATCGACCAGCTGCGCCGCCACACGCGCGAAGCCACGCTCATGAGCGACGACGACAGCGCCGACCTCGACGACCTGCTCTTCACCGCCGACGGCCACTGGCGCGAAGCACCCCAGCCCTGGGGCGACCCCGAGCACACGCTGCGCGAGCGCGAGTTCTTCACGGTGATGGAGCTCTGCGTGCAGCAGCTGCCCGGCGTGCAGGGCCGCGTGTTCATGATGCGCGAGTGGCTGGAGCTCGACAGCACTGAGATCTGTCAGGAACTGGCGATCACGCCGACCAACCTGTGGGTGCTGCTGCACCGGGCGCGGCTGCGGCTGCGTGGCTGCCTGCAGCAGCACTGGTTCGGCACCCACGACACCCCGAGCAAGCGATGAAGACCACCCTGCGCTGCCGCGACGTGACCCGGCTCGTGCTCGAAGGCGAGGACCGCCATCTGCGCATGAGCGAGCGCCTGGGTGTGCGCGTGCACATGCTGATCTGCAAGACCTGCCCCGAGTTCGCGCGCCAGGTGCAGTTCATGCGCAGCGCGGTGGGGCGCTGGAAGCAGTACGGAGACGCGGGCAGCGAGGGCAGCGACGGCACGCCGCCGAACTGACCCACCGAGGCGCTGCGGCGCGCCTCAGCTGACCGCGCCGCCGCCCAGCCGCACGTCCACGGACACCGCAAGCGCGGTGGCCAGCGCCAGCCGCGTGCCGTCCACCAGCGTGGCCAGCGGCAGGCTGGGCTGGCCCGGGTGGCGTGCCGCCTGCTCGGGCAGCAGCGGCACGTGCATGAAGCCGCCGCGGACGGGGTGGGTGGGGTGGATGCCGCCCTGGCCCTGCAGCGCGTGCATCAGCCCGTAGAAGACGTGGTTGCAGACGAAGGTGCCCGCCGTCTGCGACACCGAGGCCGGAAAGCCTGCGGCCCGCAGCGCCGCCACCATGGCCTTGATCGGCAAGGTGGCGAAGTAGGCTGCCGGGCCGCCGGCCACCACCGGTTCGTCGACCGGCTGCGCGCCGGCGTTGTCGGCGATGCGCGCGTCGTCGACGTTGATCGCCACGCGTTCCAGCGACAGGTCGCAGCGCCCGCCGGCCTGCCCCAGCGCCAGCACCACCTGCGGTTGCAGCCGCTGCAGCGCTTCGCGCAGCACCGTCAGCGCCTGCCCGAACACGCACGGCAGCTGCAGCGCCACCACCGGCACGCCGTGCAGCAGCGTGCCGTGCAGCGCCTGCGCCACCTGCCAAGAGGGGTTGACCGTCTCGCCGCCGAAGGGCTCGAAGCCCGTCAGCAGCAGCGGCGCCGGGCCGGGGGATGCAGCGCCCGTCATGTCGGCGTGCCGTAGCCGCCGCCGCCGGGCGTCTCGATCACGAACACGTCGCCCGGCGCCATCTCGGCCGAGCCGATGTGACCCAGCGTCTCGACGCGGCCGTCGGCACGCTCCACCCGGTTGACGCCCAGCGCGCCCGGCGCGCCGCCGGCCATGCCGAAGGCCGGCACGGTGCGGCCGTTGCTGAGGATGGACGCGGTCATGGTTTCAAGGAAGCGCACGCGGCGCACGCCGCCGTCGCCGCCGCGGAAGTGCCCGGCGCCGCCGCTGCCGGCGCGCACGCTGTAGCTGTCCAGCCGCACCGGGAAGCGGAACTCCAGCACCTCGGGGTCGGTCAGGCGCGAGTTGGTCATGTGGGTCTGCACGACGCTGGTGCCGTCGAAATCAGGCCCGGCTCCGCTGCCGCCCGAGATCGTCTCGTAGTACTGGTGCGTGGCGTTGCCGAAGGTGAAGTTGTTCATCGTGCACTGGCTGGCCGCCATCACGCCCAAGGCGCCGTACAGCGCGTTGGTGACGCAGGTGCTGGTCTCGACGTTGCCGGCCACCACGGCGGCCGGCGGGTTCGGGTTCAGCATGCAGCCCGCGGGCACCACCACCTGCAGCGGCTTCAGGCAGCCGGCGTTGAGCGGGATGTCGTCGTCCACCAGCGTGCGGAACACGTACAGCACCGCGGCCATCGTCACCGCCTTCGGTGCGTTGAAGTTGTTCGGCAGCTGCGCGCTGGTGCCGGTGAAGTCGATGGTGGCGGCACGCGCCGCGCGGTCCACCGTGACCCGCACCGCGATCTGCGCGCCGTTGTCCAGCGGCAATGTGAACTGGCCGTCCTTCAGCGCCGTGATCACGCGGCGCACCGATTCCTCGGCGTTGTCCTGCACGTGGCGCATGTAGGCGGCCACCGTGTCGCGGCCGAACTGCGCCACCATCGCGCGCAGCTCCTGCACGCCCTTCTCGTTGGCGGCGATCTGCGCACGCAGGTCGGCGATGGTCTGGTCGGGGTTGCGCGCCGGCCAGTCCCCGCTGCCCAGCAGCGCGCGCAGCTCGGCTTCGCGCAGTGCGCCGCCGCGCACGAGCAGGAAGTTGTCGAGCAGCACGCCTTCTTCGGCGATGGTCTTGCTGAACGGCGGCATCGAGCCCGGCGTGCTGCCGCCGATGTCGGCATGGTGGCCGCGGCTGGCGACGTAGAAGGCCGGGCGGGCATCACCGGCCGCCAGGTACACGGGCGTCACCACCGTCACGTCGGGCAGGTGCGTGCCGCCGTGGTACGGGTCGTTGAGCACGTAGACGTCGCCCTCGGCCATTGCCGGGTTGCGCTCGATCACGGTCTTGATGCTCTCGCTCATCGAGCCCAGGTGCACCGGCATGTGCGGCGCGTTGGCGATCAGCGCACCGTCGGCGCTGAACAGCGCGCAGCTGAAGTCCAGCCGCTCCTTGATGTTCACCGAGTACGCGGTGTTCTGCAGCCGCAGCCCCATCTGCTCGGCGATGTTCATGAAGAGGTTGTTGAAGACCTCCAGCATCACCGGGTCGGCCTCGGTGCCGATGGCGTGCTGCGTGGCGCGCGGCTGCACACGTTGCAGCTCGATCGGGCCGGCGGCGGTGAGCGTGGCGCGCCAGCCGGGCTCGACCACCGTGGTGGCGTTGCGCTCGGCCACGATGGCCGGGCCGTCGATCACCGCACCGGGCGCCAGCGACTCGCGCACGAACAGGCCCGCGTCGTGCCAGCCGCCGCTGTACATGCGCACCTGCGCGTCGGGCGCCGGCACGTGCGGCGCGGCCTCGACCTGCAGCGGCGGATCGAATCGTTCGCCCGCGCCCACCGCCTCCACCGACACCGCCTCGATGACGAGGCCGCGCGACGGCATCAGGAACGCGAAGCGCTGGCGGTAGCCGACTTCGAAGGCGGCGCGGATGCCGTCCAGCCCGCCTTCCATCGGGACGACCAATGCGGTGTCGGTGCCCTGGTAGCGCACGTGCACGTTGCGGCGCAGCGTGATGGCCGCGCGCGCCACGCCCTGCGACGCCACCTCGTCGGCCGCCGCGGCACCCAGCGTGGCCAGCTGCGCTTCGGCAGCCGCCAGACCGGCGGCGTCCAGCGGCAGTTCGACCGAGGCCTCGCGCATCGCGATCTGGTCGGCCAGGCCCATGCCGTAGGCGCTCAGCACGCCGGCCAGCGGGTGCACGAACACACGCGTCATGCCCAGCGCGTCGGCCACCAGCGCCGCGTGCTGCCCGCCGGCGCCGCCGAAGCACTGCAGCGTGTACTGCGTGACGTCGTAGCCGCGCGCCACCGAGATGCGCTTGATGGCGTTGGCCATGTTCTGCACCGCGATCTGCAGGAAGCCTTCGGCCAGCGCCTCGGGCGTGGTGGCGCGGCCGGTGGCGGCCTGCACCTCGGCCGCCAGGGCCTGGAACTTCAGCACCACGCCGTCGCGGTCCAGCGGCTCGTCGGCGCCGGGGCCGAAGACCCGCGGGAAGTGCGCCGGCTGGATCTTGCCCAGCAGCACGTTGGCATCGGTGGTGGCCAGCGGCCCGCCACGCCGGTAGCTGGCCGGGCCGGGGTTGGCACCGGCGCTTTCCGGGCCCACGCGCAGCCGTGCGCCGTCGAAGGCCAGCAGGCTGCCACCGCCGGCGGCCACGGTGTGGATGCTCATCATCGGCGCGCGCATGCGCACGCCCGCCACCTGCGTCTCGAAGGCGCGCTCGAAGCTGCCGGCGTAGTGGCTGACGTCGGTGCTGGTGCCGCCCATATCGAAGCCGATGACCTTCTCGTGCCCCGCCGCCACCGCCGTGCGCACCATGCCGACGATGCCGCCGGCCGGGCCGCTGAGGATGGCGTCCTTGCCCTGGAAGTGGTGCGCCTCTGTGAGGCCGCCGCTGCTCTGCATGAAAAACAGGCGCACGCCCGGCATCTGGCTCGCGACGCGGTCAACGTAGCGGCGCAGGATGGGGCTGAGGTAGGCATCGACCACCGTGGTGTCGCCGCGCGAGACCAGCTTCATCAGCGGGCTGACCTCGTGCGAGACGCTCACCTGCGTGAAGCCGACCTCGCGTGCAATGCGCGCCGCCGCCGCCTCGTGTGCGGTGTAGCGGTAGCCGTGCATGAAGACGATGGCGCAGGCGCGGATGCCGCTGTCGAAGGCGGCCCACAGGCGTTCGCGCAGGTGCGCCTCGTCCAGCGGCTCCAGCAGCGTGCCGTCGGCGCCCACGCGTTCGACGGCCTCGACCACGCGCTCGTACAGCAGTTCGGGCAGCACGATGTGGCGCTCGAACAGCCGCGGCCGCGCCTGGTAGGCGATGCGCAGCGCATCGCGGAAGCCGCGTGTGGTGACCAGCAGCGTGCGGTCGCCCTTGCGCTCCAGCAGCGCGTTGGTGGCCACCGTGGTGCCCATCTTCACGCAGTCCACCAGCGCCGGCGTGATGGCCTCGCCCGGCGCCAGCCCGAGCAGGCGGCGGATGCCCTCGACCGCGGCGTCGGCGTACTGCTCGGGGTTCTCGCTCAGCAGCTTCAGCGTCTGCAGACCGCCTTCTGGCGTGCGGCCGACGATGTCGGTGAACGTGCCGCCGCGGTCGATCCAGAACTGCCAGCGTGTCGTGGTCATGAAGTCTCCCCTTCAGGCCACGCGCGGCAAGGGCGTGACCTGGTAGTCGTGTTGCAGCCGGCGGCCCGTGGCGCCGTCGACGATCTCGATGCGCGTGCGCGCGGCCGGGCGGATGCCCACGCCGTCGCCGCGCGGCAAGGCGCCGAGCGTGCCACAGAACATCAGCAGGCCGTCGGCCACCGGCACGTCGGCGGGCAGGCCGGCCAGCAGCGACTCCAGCGGGCGGATCTTCGCCAGCAGCCCTTCCTGGTAGGTGACCCAGGCGCCGGCCTCGAAGATCTCCGAACGCAGCACCAGCGCGTCGGCGCGGTCGGCCACGCTGTCCCAGGCCCAGGCCTGGCGCGCCACGGGCTTGGCGCACAGCTGCTTGCTGACGTCGACGGCATGGCGCTCGACCTCGCGGTCGGTGTGGTCCGAGCCCACCGTCAGCCACCAGCGGCCGCCGTGGCGCAGCAGCACCGGCTCGGCTTCGCCGGAGCTGGCGCCGCCCAGCATCTCCAGGTCGGCGTCCTGCGTCAGCAGCGTGCGGCTGGCGCGGTAGTACAGCGGCACGGTGGACGGCCGTGGCACGCCCAGGCGTTCCAGTTCCTCGATGTGGTGTTCGATGGCGGCGCTGTCGCGGCCGGTCCAGCCGGCGATGACCAGGCGCGTGGGCGCCAGCGCCAGCGTGGCGCCGTCGGGGGTGTCGAAATGCAGCATGGGGGAGCTCTCAGCCAAACACGGAAGGCAGCCACAGCGCCAGGCCCGGGAACAGGGCCAGCAGCAGCAGCAGCACGAACATCGCCAGCACGAAAGGCAGCGTGCCCAGGATCACGTCGTTCATCGAGCCGGTCTTGCGCAGGTTGTGAACGACGAATAGGTTCAGGCCCACCGGCGGCGTGATCAGCGCGGCTTCCACGAGCACGATGACGACGATGCCGAACCACACCATGTCGAAGCCCATGGCCTGCATCACCGGTGCGATCACGGGGATGGTGGTGATCATCATCGACAGCGTCTCCATGAAGCAGCCGAGCACCAGGTAGAACACCACCACCGCCAGCAGCAGCTCCCACTTCGACAGGCCCAGGCCCTGCACGGTGTCGGTGAGCTTGGTGGTGAGCCCGGTGGCCGACATCACGAAGTTCAGGAAGTACGCGGCCACGATGATCAGCATGATCATGCCGGTGGACTTCATCGTGCCCAGCAGCGCTTCCTGCAGCATGCGCCAGCTCAGCGCCTTGTTCCAGGCCGCCAGCGCCAGGCCGGCCATCACGCCCAGCGACGCCGCCTCGGTGGGCGTGGCGATGCCGGCGTAGATGCTGCCCACCACCACCAGGAACACGCCCAGCGGCGGCAGCAAGTGCACGAGCCCGGCGATGCAGGCCGCCAGCGTGGCCGTGACGCGCTGCCCGCCCCAGCCCGGCCGCAGCGTGCAGGCCACGGCCACGACCGCCATGAAGGCCAGCGCCAGCAGCACGCCGGGCACGATGCCGGCCAGGTACAGCTTGGGCACCGAGGTATTGGTCAGCACCGCGTAGATGATCATGTTGATCGACGGCGGGATCAGGATGCCCAGCGTGCCGCCGGCGGCCAGCGTGCCCAGGAACAGCCGCTCGTTGTAGCCGAAGCGCCGCGCCTGCGGCAGCGCCACCGTGCCCACCGTGGCCGCCGTGGCGACGCTGGAGCCCGAGGTGGCAGCGAACAGCGCGCAGGCGGCAATGTTCGAGTGCATCAGCCCGCCCGGCAGCCACGACAGCCAGCGCGCGAGCGCCTCGTACATCTTCTCGGCCAGCCCCGAGCGCAGCAGCAGTTCGCCCAGCAGCACGAACAGCGGCAGCGAGACGAGCAGGAACTCGTTGCTGCTGGTCCAGGCGATCTCGCCCGCGACCTTGCTGACGGGCAGGAACGAGTAGAAGTGGCCCAGCACCAGCCCGAGCACGCCCATCGAGGCGGCCACCGGGATGGCCAGCGCCATCAGCGCCAGCAGCGTGATCAGTGCGGTGGCGATCATGGCCGGCCCTCCGACTTGCCAGCCGCCTGCAGCGCGTGATGCAGTTCGTCGGCAGCTTCCTCCTCGATGCTGCGGGCGCCGATCAGCCGGTTCACGCCGGCCCAGTCGGCAGCGCCGAACGCGAGCAGGCTGCGCAGCAGCAGCACCACGCCGCACAGCACGAACCAGGCGTAACCCAGCCACCACAGCGCCTGCGGCACCACCAGGGGCACCGCCAGCGCCGAATTGCTGCGCGCGCCGAGCGTCCAGCTCTGCGCCAGCACGTCGCTGCCGTGCCAGGCCACGAGACTGACGAAGCCCAGCAGCGCGCTGATGGCCAGCAGGTCGCAGGCCGCAGCCAGCACGCGCGGCAGGTGCTGGTACAGCGCGTCGATGCGCACGTTGCCGCGGTGCAGCAGCACGAAGGCGAACGACCAGGTGGAGCCGATGGCCAGGGCGTAGCCCGACAGCTCGTCGGCGCCGCCGAGCGTGACGCTGGCCAGCTTGCGCAGCAGCACGTCCACCGACACCAGCACCGCGGCAACCAGCATCAGCAGGCCGCCGGCCAGCGCCGCGGCGCGCGCACCGCGCTCTGCCGCGACGAGGGCGGCATCGAGGAAGCGCTGCACGACGCGCCTACTTCTTGACCGCGGGGATGCCCACGACCTTGGCCACGGTGGCGTTGTAGTCGGCCACGCAGGCGGCGCTGCAGCGCTCGGCCCACTTCGGCACCGTCACCTCCGACAGCACCTTCTTCAGCAGCGCCTGGTCGGCGGCGCTGGGCTGCACGACCTTCATCTTGCCCTTCACGCCCAGCGTGCACTTGTCGGTGCCGGCGTTGCACTCGTAGCCCTGCTGCGTGAAGTTGGCGGCGGCGTCCCACACGTTCTTCTCGAGCACCTTGATCTCGCTCTCGATCAGCGTGCGCACGCGCGGGTCGAAGCCGGCCCAGCTCTTGGCATTGGCGGCGTAGGCAATCTGTCCCCACGACAGCGGCATCGCCAGCAGGTGCGTCGTCACCTCGTGCCACTTCGCGGCGTTGCCCGAGAGCGTGCCGGTGATGGCGCAGTCGACCGTCTTGTTCTGCAGCGCCGGCACCACCTCGCCGAAGGCCAGCGTCACCGGCGTGCCGCCGAGCGCCTGGATCAGCTCGCTCTGCGAGCGGCCGGCGGCGCGCACCTTCTTGCCCTTCACGTCAGCCAGGCCGGTGATGGTGCCGTTGCAGTACAGCACCTGCGCCGGGTAGGTGCCGAAGCCCAGCAGCTGCACGCCGAACTTCTCGCGGTACAGCTTCTCGTACACCGGGCGCAGCGCGTCGGTGACCTTGCGCGCGCCGTCCACGTCGGGCAGCAGGCCGGCGATGTCGATCATCTCGTTGGCCGGGTCGTCGGCGGCGAGGTAGGCCACGACCGTGGCGCCGATCTGCATCACGCCCTGGCCCATCAGGCGCAGCACTTCCGGGCCCTTCAGGCCCATCTCGTTGAAACCCTTGATCTCGGCCGTGATGGCGCCGCCGCTCTTCTCGGGCAGGGTCTTGGTCCAGAAGGGAACCTCGAAGTCCTTGTATTGCGTCAGGGCGGAGATCGAGCCCACCACCTGCAGCTGCGTCTTCGGCAGCGCCTGGGCGGCGGCGTTGTGCATGGCCAGCGCCGCAGCGGTGGCGGCCAACAGACTCAAGGTGCGCTTCATCGGGCTCTCTCCTGGTGGTGGTTGGGGAACTTACAGCGTGGCAACACGCGCATTCGGCCAGTCGGTGATCAACATGGCGCCGGGCGCGTGGGTGATGCAGAACGCGGGTTTCGCCGCGGCGATGGCGGCCTGCGGCGTGACGCCGCAGGCCCAGAACACAGGCAGCTCGCCGGGCAGCACGTCCACGGCTTCGCCGTAGTCGGGCATGGCCAGGTCATGGATGCCGATCAGCCCTGGATCGCCCAGGTGCACGGGTGCGCCGTGCACGGCCGGGAAGCGGGAGGTGATCTGCACCGCGCGGATGGCGTGCGCCGCCGTCATCGGCCGCATGCTCACGACGAGCGGGCCGTGGAAGGGGCCGGCCGGCACAGTGGCGATGTTCGTGCGGTACATCGCCACATTGCGCCCGCATTGCACGTGGCGCAGCGGCAGGCCTTCGGCCAGCAGCGCCCATTCGAACGAGAACGAGCAACCAATGACGAAGGCCACCAGGTCGTCGCGCCACAGCGCCGCGATGTCGGTGGGCTCGTCGACCAGTTCGCCGTGGCGCCAGACGCGGTAGCGCGGCAGGTCGGTGCGCACGTCGATGCCCGCGCCCAGCGACGGCAGCGTCGGGTCGCCCACGTCGCCCACGGCCAGCAACGGGCAGGGCTTGGGGTTGCGCTGGCAGTACAGCAGGAAGTCGGCCGCCTGCGCCTGCGGCAGCACCACCAGGTTGCCCTGCACGCGGTCGTCGGCGAGGCCGCTGGTGTGGGTGGTCCAGGCGCCGCTGCGGATGGCGGCGCGGGCATCAGCGGCACTGGCGGCGGGGCCTGGTTGCATCGTCGGCACGTCCTGCGGGTGGTGAGGGTGGTGGAGGCTGCCGGCGATTCTGTGGTCGCTGCAGCGGCGGGGCCAACAGGAATTTTCTCGCTCAGCGGATCGATTTTTTCGATGACCTCTGCTGTACGCCCAGCTGCTCGAAAACGCTGTCCAGCAAGGTGCGCTGGGGCACCGAAGTGGGGTCGTGGCGCCAGCTGACGTGGATGGGCAGCGGCGGCAGCCGGGCGTCGCTGCGCAGCACCGTCAGCGGCATGCGGCGCGACAGCCGCTGCACCACCGCCAGCGGCAGCGTGGCCACGCCCAGACCGTCTTCCACCAGCTGCGTCATCGCGCTGATCGACGAGATGCTGTGCAGCCGCCGCGGCTCCACGCCGGCGCGGCGCAGCAGGTCCAGCAGGGCCAGGTGCGGCTGCGAGCCGCGCTGGAAGGTCAGCAGCTCCAGCGCGGCCAGGTCGCCGATGCCGTAGCTGCGCTTGCGGTGCAGCTCGGCGTGGCCGGCGAACACCATGTCCAGCAGCGGCAGCGCCTGCGAGCGCACCTCGTTGCCGCTGGCCGGCGTGACGGTCAGCACCAGGTCGAGCGTGCCGCGCTGCAGCTGCTCCACCAGCACCGGCGTCGTCTCCACCGTCATCTCCAGCGCCAACGCCGGGTGGCGCTCGCGCACCACGCGCAGCCAGTCGATGAGCCACGAATGCACCACCGACTCGATCGCGCCCACGCGCAGCGTCTCGGACTGCGTGTCGCCGCCCATCTCGGCCTTGATGTCGCGCTGCAGCGCCAGCAGCTTCTCGGCATGGGCATAGAAACGCATGCCCGGCACCGTGACACGCACGCGCTTGTCGCTGCGGTCCAGCAGCAGCGTGCCCAGTTCCTGCTCCAGCGTGGCGATGCGGCTGGACATCGCCGACTGCGTGAGGTGCAGCTTCTCGGCCGCGCGCGTCACGCTCTTGAGCGTGACGACCCAGTAGAAGGCTTCGACGAAGCGCAGGTTCATGCGGGCGGGCTCATGGCAGGCGGCGAATCTACCGCACGCGCAGCGCAGCGCGCGGCCGGCGCGGCTCATGGCTTGTGCCAGGGTCGCCGGCATGCCGCATGCTTTACGCTCGCCCACCCGAACACTTCCTGCGCCGGAGCACCCATGAAACTGCTGCCCACCCTGCTGACCGCCGCCGCGCTGCTGGCGGCCCCTGCCGTCCAGGCCCAGACCAAGTGGGACCTGCCGGCGGCCTACCCCGCCACCAACTTCCACAGCGAGAACCTGGCGCAGTTCGCGGCCGACGTCGAGCGCGCCACCGGCGGCAAGCTGAAGATCACCGTGCACGCCAACGCCTCGCTGTTCAAGGCGCCCGAGATCAAGCGTGCCGTGCAGGGCGGGCAGGCGCAGATCGGCGAGATCCTGCTGCCGGCGTACCAGAACGAGTGGCAGGTCTTCGGCGCCGACGGCGTGCCCTTCCTCGCCGACAGCTACGACGAAGCTGCCAAGCTCTGGCGCGCGCAGCGCCCGGTGCTCGACAAGAAGCTCGCCGAGCAGGGCCTGATGGCGCTGTACGCGGTGGCGTGGCCGCCGCAGGGCATCTACACCAAGAAGCCGTTGACTTCGGCGGCCGACCTGAAGGGCGTGAAGTGGCGCGCCTACAGCCCGGCCACCGCGCGCATCGCCGAGCTGGTGGGCGCGCAGCCGGTCACGGTGCAGGCGGCCGAGTTCGCGCAGGCGCTGGCCACCGGCGTGGTCGAGAGCACCATGACCTCGGGCGCCACCGGCGTGGACAGCAAGCTCTACGAGCACCTGAAGTACTACTACGACACCCAGGCCTGGCTGCCGAAGAACGCCGTCATCGTCAACAAGACCGCCTTCGCCGCGCTCGACAAGCCGACGCAGGACGCGGTGCTGAAGGCCGCCGCCGACGCCGAGGCCCGCGGCTGGGCCGCCAGCCGCAAGGTCAACGTCGACACGCTGGAGAAGCTGAAGGCCAACGGCATGCAGGTGCTGGCGCCGCCGCCGGCCCTGAAGGCCGACCTGCAGCGCATCGGCGAGACGATGCTGAAGGAGTGGGTCGAGAAGGCCGGCCCAGAAGGCCGCCAGGTGATCGACGGCTTCCGCAAGTAGACCGCGCGTGCGCCGCCTGCTCGACGCCTTGTACGAAGGCGCCGCCTGGCTGGCGGCGCTGGCCATGGTGGGCCTGCTGGTGATGGTGCTGCTGTCGGTGGCGAGCCGGCAGCTGGGCATCCACCTGCCGGGCCTGGACGCCTACGCCGGCTACCTGATGGCGGCGGCCGGTTTCCTGGCGCTGGCGCACACGCTCAAGCGCGGCGAGCACATCCGCGTCACGCTGCTGCTGGGCGCCTTGCGCGGCCGCGCGCGGCGGGCGCTCGAGGTCTGGGCGCTGGGCGCCGCCAGCGCGCTGGCGCTGCTGTTCGCGGTGTACGCCTGCCGGCTGTCGTGGCAGTCGTACGTGTTCCACGACATCTCCACCGGCAACGACGCCACGCCGCTGTGGATCCCGCAGCTGGCCATGGCCGCCGGCACGGTGATCCTGGCCATCGCCTTCGTCGACGAACTGGTGCTCGAGCTGCGCGGCCAACGCGCGGCCCCGGGCAGCGGCGAGCTGCTGCGCAACGAGTGAGTGCCCCGTGTCCGATCTCGCCATCACCGCCCTGCTCGTCGTCTCGCTGTTCCTCATCCTGGGCAGCGGCGTCTGGATCGGCCTCACGCTCAGCGGCGTGGCCTGGATCGGCATGCAGCTGTTCAGCAGCCGCCCGGCTGGCGACGCGATGGCCGTCACCATCTGGGGCAGCGCCAGCAGCTGGACGCTGACCGCACTGCCGCTGTTCGTGTGGATGGGCGAGATCCTGTTCCGCACCCGGCTCAGCCAGGACATGTTCCGCGGCCTCGCGCCGTGGATGCAGGGCCTTCCGGGGCGGCTGCTGCACGTGAACGTGGTCGGCTGCGCGATCTTCGCCGCCGTCTCGGGCAGCAGCGCCGCCACCTGCGCCACCATCGGCAAGATGAGCCTGCCCGAGCTGAAGGCCCGCGGCTACCCCGACGGCATCAGCATCGGCAGCCTGGCCGGCGCCGGTACGCTGGGGCTGCTGATCCCGCCGTCGATCATCATGATCGTCTACGGCGTCAGCGCCGACGTGTCGATCTCGCAGCTGTTCATCGCCGGCGTGCTGCCGGGCGTGCTGCTGGCGCTGCTGTTCTCGGGCTACCTGATGCTGTGGGCACTGAGAAATCCGCAGCTGGTGCCGCCGGCCGACCGGCGCTTCACGTTCGTGCAGAAGCTGCGCGAGTCGCGCCACCTGATCCCGGTGCTGCTGCTGATTGCCGCGGTGCTGGGCAGCATCTACTCCGGCATCGCCACCGCCACCGAGGCCGCCGCGCTGGGCGTGGTGGGGGCGCTGGTGATCTCGGCGGCACAGGGCTCGCTGACCTGGCAGACGTTCTGGAGCAGCTTGCTGGGCGGCACGCGGCTGTATTGCATGATCGCGCTGATCCTCGCCGGCGCCGCCTTCCTGACGCTGAGCATGGGCTACATCGGCCTGCCGCGCCACCTGGCCGAGTGGATCGCCACGCTGGGCCTGAGCCAGTTCGGGCTGCTGCTGGCGCTGATGCTGTTCTTCATCCTGCTCGGCTGCTTCCTCGACGGCATCAGCATGGTCGTGCTGACGATGGGTGTGATCCTGCCCACGGTGCAGAAGGCGGGCATCGACCCGCTGTGGTTCGGCATCTTCGTCGTGCTGGTGGTCGAGATGGCGCAGATCACGCCGCCGGTGGGCTTCAATCTCTTCGTGCTGCAGGGCATGACGCGCCGCGAGATCGGCTGGATCGCCAGGGTCACGCTGCCGTTCTTCCTGCTGATGATCGCGGCCGTGCTGCTGATCTACCTGTTTCCCCAGATCGTGACCTGGCTGCCGCAGCAGATGCGCTGAACGCCCCGATCTGGCGCGCGAACACCCCGCTGTTCGCGGCTTGTGCCGCGGGCCGGCTGCCTACGATGCCGGTGCAGGCGTCCGCCGGGGCGCCGCATCTGCCGTTGCCGAGGGAAAGCCATGTCCGACCTGTCCGTTCCGCCGCTTGCACTGGTTCCAGTGGACGGTGCCCCTGCGCCCGACACGGCACAGCCTGCGGTGGGTGGCCCGGTCGAGGTGTTCGCCTGGCCGACGCCGCCGTTTGCCTGCTACCCGGCACCCGCCCGCGCCAGCCAGCCCGAGCCCTGCGAGGTGGAAGGCCTGAACGGCAAGACCATGGTCGGCCGGCTGATGCACTTCAATCCTGCCGAGGGCCTGGCGAAGCTGCGGCTGGCGGGTGCGCGCGCGACGATTTCGCTGCGCTTCGACCAGTTCCGGCGCCTGCGGCTGCTGCAACCGCTGGCGACGCTGGCCCCTGACCCGTCACTGCCGCAGGCCGACGTGCTGGCGCAGCGCCCGGTGCTGCCGTTCGAGGTGTGCCATCGCGGCATGGCGCCGATCGAGGGCCTGACCATCGGTCAGCACGAGACCGACTACGGCCTGTTCGTCTTCGAGCCCGAAGACACCGCCGGCACCGTGCGCCGCAGCTTCTTCCCGCGTGACAGCTTCGACAGTGCCCGCGTCGGCCAGCGCATCGGCGACACGCTGATCGAAGACCACCTGGCCACGCCCGAGCAGGTGCAGGACGCGCTGGCCGAGCAGCAGCAGCTGCGCAGCCAGAAGCTCGGCGACATGCTGGTGGTGCGCCACATCATCACGCCCGGCGAGCTGGCCGCGGCCATCGACGAACAGGCCAGGATGCCGATGGTGCGCATCGGCGAAGCGCTCACCGCGCTGGGGTTCATCACCGACGCGCAGCTCGGCGAGGCGCTGGCGCAGCAGAAGAACGACCGCAGCGTCGCCCTGGGCGAACTGCTGGTGCGCAAGGGCGTGGTCTCGCGCCAGGACCTGCAGACCGCGCTGGCGCGCAAGATGGGCTATCCGCTGGTGGACGTGCTGCAGTTCCCGGTGGAAGCCCAGGCCGTGACCCGGCTGCCCTACGCCATCGCGTCGCGCCTGCCGGCGCTGCCGCTGATGCTGCACGGCGGGCGCCTGGTGGTGGCGCTGGAAGACCCGTCGCGGCGGCTGGCCGTCGACGAGATCGAATTCGCGACCCAGTGCAAGGTGGTGCCGGTGCTGGCGCGCACCGGGCTGCTGCAGGGGGCCATCGACGCCGCCTACGAAAAGCTGGGCGCGATCGACTACGCGATGCGCGCGGCCAGCGAAGCCCAGGCCGCAGCCGACTTCGAGCCCGAGGACGCCGGCAAGTTGCTGGCCACGCTGGAGCAGCAGCACAGCAGCGACGCGGCCAAGTCCGACGACGAGGACGACCGCGTCATCGAGCAGAGCGACAACTCGCTGGTGCGCCTGATCAACACCATGATCCAGGAGGCCCACGCGCAGAAGGTCAGCGACATCCACATCGAGACCCAGCCCGGGCGCGAGAAGGTGCGGGTGCGCTTCCGCAAGGACGGGCAGCTGCGTCCGTACATGGAACTGCCGCACACCTACCGCGCGGCGCTGATCGCGCGGCTGAAGATCATGTGCGACCTCGACATCTCCGAGCGCCGCAAGCCGCAGGACGGCAAGATCAACTTCGCGCGCTTCGTGCCCGGCGTCAAGCTGGAGCTGCGCGTGGCCACCATCCCGACGCACAGCAACCTGGAAGACGCGGTGCTGCGCCTGCTGGCGTCGAGCAAGCCGCTGCCGCTGGACAAGCTGAACCTGAACCCGCACAACCTGGAAGCGCTGAAGGCCGCGGTGAGCCGCCCCTACGGCATGTTCCTGTGCGTGGGCCCCACGGGCTCGGGCAAGACGACGACGCTGCACTCGGCGCTGGGCCACATCAACACGCCCGACCGCAAGATCTGGACGGCCGAGGACCCGATCGAGATCACCCAGCCCGGCCTGCGCCAGGTGCAGGTGAACCCGAAGATCGACTGGACCTTCGCGAAGGCGCTGCGCGCCTTCCTGCGCGCCGACCCCGACGTGGTGATGGTCGGCGAGATCCGCGACGCCGAGACGGCGCAGACCGCCATCGAGGCCTCGCTCACGGGCCACCTGGTGCTGAGCACGCTGCACACCAACAGCGCGCCCGAGACCGTGACGCGGCTGCTCGACATGGGCATGGACCCGTTCAACTTCGCCGACTCGCTGCTGGCCGTGCTGGCGCAGCGCCTGGTGCGGCGCCTGTGCACCGACTGCCGCGCGCCGTACGAAGCTAGCCAGGAGCAGGTCGACGAACTGCTGCGCGACAACCGCCACGCGATGAACGGCGCACCCGGCGTGCCCGACGACGCCGAGGTGCTATCGGACTGGCTGCGCCGCTTCGGCAGCAGCACCGGCCGCTTCACGCTGTACAAGCCCGTGGGCTGCGCCAAGTGCGACAAGACCGGGTTCCGCGGCCGCGCCGGCATCCACGAGCTGCTGACCGTCAGCCGCGAGGTGCGCACGATGATCCAGAGCGGCGCCCGCGCCGAGGAGCTGCAGCGCCAGGGCCTGAGCCAGGGCATGCGCACGCTGCGCCAGGACGGCATCGAGAAGGTGCTGGCCGGCGTGACGACGCTGGACGAAGTGCGCGCGGTCTCGAACTGACGCGACGCCGGCGGGCGGTCGATCCGCTATCGTGCGCGGCCACCATGGCCGCGCCGCACGTCCACCTGCAGCTCCAGTTCGCCGACACGCCGCAGGCCGACGGCGCGCTCGACCACCCGCTGCTGGCGATGCTGGCCGCGGTGCAGGCGGCCGGCTCGATCCAGCGCGCAGCCGCGGCGCTGGGGGTGTCGTACCGCCACCTGTGGGGCGCGCTCAAGCGCTGGGAGGGCCAGCTCGGCCAGCCGCTGGTGCTGTGGACGCAGGGCCATCCCGCCCGGCTGACGCCGGCCGCCCAGCGCCTGCTGACCGGCACACGGCTGGCCCGTGCGCGCCAGGCGGCACAGATCGACGCGCTGCGCGCCGCGATGGACCAGGCCCTGGCCGCCGCGCTCGCCGACGCACCGCCCGCGCTGGCCATCGTGGCCAGCCCCGAACCCGTGCTGGCACTGCTGCGCCGCCGCCTGCAGGCGGCCGGCCTGCTGCACCTGCAACTGCAGCCCGACACCAGCTGGGGCGCGCTGCGGGCGCTGGCCGAAGGCCGCTGCGCGGT
>VFQM010000568.1_pt1 | contig 39847 bp, 32 predicted proteins | sample 3512391 | NCBI WGS metagenome assembly VFQM01 (sample SAMN10412369, study PRJNA504923) | tailings metagenome | isolation source: Replicate 1 from Balatoc abandoned mine | place: Philippines
GACGCGCAGCGAGCCAAAGGCTGGGCACATCGACTGCGGCTTGTCATGCGGCCCCTGCGGATAGTCCGCCGCATAGCGGTCCAGCACCTCGGAATTCCCCGCCGCCCGCGCGGCCTCCGCCATCTGCTCCGCACCTGCATGGCAGCCCATGCCGTCGACCGGAGTGGAAGCGGAACGGTCGCTCACTTGCGGCCCTCCGCCAGCGCCTTGAGCGCCTGTTCGATGATGGTGAGTGCTTCAAGGTCAAACATTGTCGTAGACCACTTCCAGGCTGGGTTTCACGGCGGCGAAGGAGCCCCGCATGTCGGCGTCGGTCGCGGGGTCCAGAACGAAGTTCGATCCCGTCGTCTCGGCATCGAACAGGCCCAGAAGGCCGTCTTGCGTCAAAGGCTTCGGCCGCAGCGGCGGGGCGTCGGCGACGGCACAGGCCAGCACCTCGAACAAGGCACCCCACTGCGTCGCATTGGTGCCAACGATCTGGTAATTCGCCGATTTCCGCCGCAGGTCGTCGTCCGCCGGGATCGACGCCAGCACCGGAATGTTCACCGCCTTGGCGAAGGCCGCGGCCTCGCCCGTGCCGTCATCCTTGTTGATGACCAGCCCCGCGACGCCGACGTTGCCGCCGAGCTTGCGGAAATACTCCACCGCCGAGCAGACGTTGTTCGCCACATACAAGGACTGCAGGTCGTTCGAGCCGACCACGATCACCTTCTGCGCCATGTCCCGCGCGATGGGCAGACCGAACCCGCCGCAGACCACGTCGCCGAGGAAGTCGAGAAGCACATAGTCGAAGTCCCAATCATGGAACCCCAGTTTCTCCAGAAGCTCGAACCCGTGAATGATCCCGCGCCCACCGCAGCCGCGACCGACCTCCGGGCCGCCAAGCTCCATCGCGAAGACCCCGCCGCGCTTGAAGCAGACGTCGCCGATCTTCACTTCCTCGCCCGCCAGCTTCTTGCGGGTCGAGGTTTCGATGATCGTCGGGCAGGCCTTGCCGCCGAACAGCAGGCTTGTGGTATCAGATTTCGGATCGCAGCCGATCAGCAAGACGCGCTTGCCCATCTCGGCCATCATGTGGCTGAGGTTGGCCAGCGTGAACGACTTGCCGATGCCGCCCTTGCCGTAGATCGCGATGATCTGCGTTTCCTTCTTCACCTCGCCGCTGGTCACTGGCTCGGGCGTGGAGGCCGCTTCGTCACGCAGGCCGCGGTGCAGTTGGACGAGCGCGTCGCTCGTCGGGGTGCCGTTGTCAATCACGATAGTGTGCTCCAGTCGAGGACCATCTTGAGGCAGTGCGGATCATCGAACGCGGCGCGATAGGCATCGGCAGCGCGTTCGGCGGGGGAGACATCCGTGATGAGTCCGTCCAGCGAGAGCCGCCCGTCGCGATGCATCGCGACGCAGTCGGCGAGATCCGCAGGCGACCATTCGGCCGCGATGCGGAAGCGAGCTTCTTTCATAAAGGCCGGCGGGAACACGAAGGAGATCGGCGTCGCGTAGAAGCCCGCGAGCACGATCTCCCCGCCCTTGGCCAGGCGCATCACCAGCGTGTCGAGCAGCGCGGCGTCGCCGGAGGCGTCGAAGATGCAGCGATAGTCTCGGCGCGTGTCGTCGTCCGCCGTGAGCACCGGATAGTCGGTCGCGCCGTTCATTCGCGCGGCGTTGCGTTCCCACACGCTGCAGCGACCGCCGAGTGCGTGGATGAGACGCGCGGTGAGACGGCCGAAGACCCCGTGGCCGATCACGAGCTCAGGCAGCGCGCTGCCGCCGCGCAGGGCGTGCAGCGAGGTCGCGGCGAGCGCGAGCAGCGTCGCCTGCTCCTTCAATGAAGGATTGATGGCGATCACTCGCGACGCCGGCACCACGACGCGGCGCGACGCGCCGCCGAAGAGCCCGCGCACCTCGGGGCCATAACAGTTCGCGCCCGGCACGAAGACACTCGTACCTGGCGCGAGTTGCGTCACGTTGTCGCCGATCGCCGTCACCGTGCCCACCGACTCGTAGCCCGGCACGAGCGGATAGCCCATCCCCGGGAACATCGGCATCCGTCCTTCCCAGAGCAGGCGCTCGGTGCCGGCGCTGATCGACGACCACGCGATGTCGACGACGACATCGCTCGCAGTCGGCGCGGCGAGACTGAGCTCGCGCACGCTGAGTTGCCGCGGTTGGTCGAATACAATCGCCCGAGTCTGCACCAGCGTCCTCAATAAGGAAGGAGCCTTCAGTCCGTAACGTATGCCTTACACCAGTGACCGTCAAGTCAAGCTTACACTATAGGCAAAACGAACGGGCCGCTAGGCCCGAAGAGCGTTGGGACGGAAGCCGCAAGACGGAAGGAGCTGTCTGGGTCAGCCCGGAGCCGTCCCCCAAGCCTCCTTCCGTCTTCAGTCTTTCGTCAGGGATTCGCCGAAATCAGCCCCGCGTAAACCGGATACCGCGTCCTGTGCACCCGGCTCCCGCCGAACCCCGCCTTCATTAGTAGCGCCTGGAGCTCGTCCGCCCGACGCGCACGGCCTCGACCCATCGCCCGCAGATAGAGGCCAAAGTACGCATCACCAACGGTTTCCGCCCCGCGCACTCCCGAGAATGGCTCCACGATCAGCACGACTCCGCCCGGCTCGAGCGCCGCGCGCACACGGCGCAGCAGCCCCAACACAGACTCGTCATCGTGGTCCAAGAGCACGCGCACCAGCGTGATTACGTCGGCACCGGTTGGGAGGGGGTCCTGATGAAAGTTCCCCCCGGACAATTCCACCCGCCCCACAAGACCCAACCGGGCCAGACGTATCTTCGCCCCCTCAATCACTGCAGGGAGGTCGAACAACTTCAGGCCGATGGACTGATATCTCCACGCGACCTCGGCGAGGAACGCTCCCTCGCCTCCACCCACATCCAAGAGCGTCTTCCGACCGTTCAGCGAGTACCGATCCAGAATGTCCTCGGCCAGCGGCTGAACCGTCTCGGCCATCAGCGAGGAGTAGTCAGCGACCACTCCACGGCCGAACTTCTCAGGATCTGTGACGCTAGTGTACGGAAAATGCTGCAATACTGCTCTATTGCTGCTCTGAGACGACCGAAAAAACTCGATCGGGTCAGCCAAGTCCTTATACAGCAAGGCGTTGTGCTCGATCATTCGAGCCAAACCTTCATTACCGATCAGTGGGGCACCCATCGGACCGCAACCGAAACGCTCGCCCGAGCGCCCTTGCACCAGCTTGAGCGCAATCGCCGCACGGAGCAGCCGTTCTGTTTCCTCGAGCGGAATCCCCACGTGCGCCGCAATCTCCGCACGCGTCCGCGGGCGCTCCGCGAGGAAGTCGAACAGCCCCACGCGTACACAGGCCGTCAGCGTCTGCGTGTAGACGAAGCCGGCGGTGAGGTCGAACAGCGCCCGGGACCGTCGCAGGGCGATCGGTCGAGTGAACGGAAACGACGCAGCCCAGCGCTGAAACGTCGGACTAGCTTGGATGCGATCCCGCCACGCGAGGAAGCGGTCACGCCAGGTCAGCGACGGGGCCTCGTCAGCCACCGCCACCCCAACCATCGTATTCTCCGGATGAGCCATTCCGTGTGAAGACCGGGAGAGGCCGACCCCGTTCCCCACAGCGAGAGTCGCCGTGAGGGAAGCCGACCCGCCGACGATACGACGGGGGTTCGAATCTGTCAAGAGACCGAGACATATTTAGTGTCAGGGGATTGCGACACCTGCCGTCCTGCCGTAATCTAGGGCTGACACCCACCCCCCGGAGTGTTCTCGTTGCGTGTTGCGTTCCCGTTCTCGGCGATCGTCGGCCAAGAGGAGATGAAGCGGGCCATCCTCCTCACCGCCGTTGACCCCACCATCGGTGGCGTCCTCATTCTCGGCCATCGCGGCACCGCCAAGTCCACGGCCGTGCGCGCGCTGCCTGCGCTGCTGCCGCCGATGCACGTCGTGCGCGGCTGCCGCTACGGCTGCGATCCCGACGACGACACGCGTCGCTGCGATGACTGTCGCGCGCGCATCGCCGCCGGCGAGAAGCTCCGCAGCGACAAGCAGCCCGTCCCCATCGTCGACCTGCCGCTCGGCGCCACCGAAGACCGCGTCGTCGGCGCGCTGGATCTCGAACGGGCGCTCACCAAGGGCGAAAAGGCCTACGAACCTGGCCTGCTCGCGCGCGCGAATCGCGGCTACCTCTATGTAGACGAGATCAACCTCCTCGAGGATCATCTCGTCGACCTGCTGCTCGACGTCGCCGCCACCGGCGAGAACGTCGTCGAGCGCGAAGGCATCTCCGTGCGGCATCCGGCGCGCTTCGTGCTCGTCGGCTCCGGCAATCCCGAGGAAGGCGACCTCCGTCCGCAGCTGCTCGATCGCTTCGGACTCTCCGTCGAGGTCATCACGACCAACGATCTCGACGCCCGCGTGGAAGTCATCAAGCGGCGCGATGCCTTCGACCGCGACCCCGAGGGCTTCACGGCCGCCTGGGCTGAGCAGGATGCCGTCGCGCGCAAGCACGTGGAACGCGCGCGCAAGAAGATCGACACGCTGAGCGTGCCCGACGCCGTGCTGCGCGATGCCGCACGACTCTGCGCGGCCGTCGGCACCGATGGCGTGCGCGGCGAGCTCGCGCTGCTGCGCGGCGCCCGCGCACTGGCCGCCTACGACGGCGCACGCGCCGTCACCACCGCGCATCTGCGGAGCATCGCGCCGTCGGCGCTGCGGCATCGCCTGCGCCGCAACGTGCTCGACGACGTGGGCTCCACCGTGCGCATCGAGCGCGCGGTCGCCGAAGTCCTCGGCGCGTGAACGCGCAGGCCAGCACCGTGCCCCTCAACGCTGCCACGCGCGCCGAGCTCTCTGCCGCCGTGCTCGCGGTGGACGCCGTCGGCCTCGGCGGCGCGGTGATCCGCGCGCCGCGCAGCGACCTGAGCGAGGCCTTCGTGCAACGCCTGCTCGCCCTGCTGCCGCCCGACACGCCGCAGCGCCGCCTGCCACTGGCCATCGCCGATGATCGCCTCCTGGGCGGATTGGACTTGGCGATGACGCTGGCCAGCGGGCGTCCCGTCATCGACCGCGGCCTGCTCGCGGCGCTCGACGGTGGCCTGCTGGTGATTCCCGGCGCCGAGCGCATCGGCGCGACGCTGGCCGCGCGGCTCACGCAGGTGCTCGACACGGGCAGCGTGCAGCAGCGGCTCGGCGACCGCGTTCCGGCGCGCTTGGCCATCCTCGCCATCGACGAATCCGAACCCGACGACGAGCCGGTACACGGTGCGATCGCCGATCGCTGCGCGATGCATCTCACGCTCGATGCACAGCCGCTGCTGCCGCTCTTCACGCGTGACGACGTCCGTGCCGCGCGCGAGCGATTGCCGCAGGTGACGGCCTCGGCGCTGCACCTGCGCACCCTGGTGGAGACGGCCGACGCGTTTGGCATCGACTCGCTGCGCGCCGTGCGCGCTGCGTTGCGTGCGGCGCGTTGCGTCGCGGCACTCGATGCGCGCGCGCATACCAGCGACGACGACGTCGCGGCCGCCGCGGCCTTGGTACTCGCGCCCCGCGCGACGCGCCTACCGGCGGCGATGCCCGAGCAGGAAGCCGAGCCGGAGCCGCCGCCGCCCGAAGCATCGGAACAGCAGAGCGACGACAGCGCACGCGATGAGAGCGAACTGCGCGAGCTGGAAGAGCGCGTGATCGAAGCCATCACCGCTGCGCTGCCATTGGGACTCACGCTCGACAGCCAGGCCCGCGCGCCCAAGGCCGGACGCGCCAGCGGGCGCGCCGGCGCGGACCGCAGCGGCGGCCTGCGCGGGCGGCAAGTCGGCACGCGCCGCGGCGATCCGCGCAGCGGAGGTCGGCTCGATCTCGTCGAGACCCTGCGCGCGGCGGCGCCGTGGCAGACGCTGCGGCGGCGCGGCGGTATCGCGGCGCGAGAAGCATTCGCAGGCGCGGTGTCCGCAGTGGTGTCCGCGCCCGTATCCGCGGCACTGCCTCACGCGGCGTCAGGCACTGCGATTCGCTCTCCGCGCGTACTCCTGCGTCCCGATGATTTCCGCATTCGTCGTCTTTTCGAACCCGCCGGGACCACGGCGATCTTCGTGGTGGACGCCTCAGGCTCCTCGGCGGTGAACCGGATGGCCGAGGCAAAGGGCGCGGTGGAGCTGTTGCTCGCGGAGAGCTACGCGCGGCGCGACGAGGTGGCGTTGATTGCGTTTCGCGGCGCGCAGGCGGAGATCCTGCTGCCGCCCACGCGCGCGATTGCAGCGGCCAAGCGTGCGTTGGCCGCGTTGCCTGGCGGCGGAGGCACGCCACTGGCCTCGGCGATCGATCGCGCCGTCGAGCTCACGCTGCGGGCGCGCCGCGAGGGCAACGATGCGATCGTCGTGTTCCTCACCGACGCGCGCGCCAACGTGGCCCGCGACGGCAGCGGCGGCCGCGAGCGCGCGATGGCCGACGCGCTGCAGTCGGCGCGGGTGCTGCGCGGCCTCGAGGGCACGGTGCTCCTGATCGACACCGCGCCGCGGCCGGGTGCGCAGGCGCAGGAAGTCGCCGCGACGATGGGCGCGCGCTATGTGGCGTTGCCACGCACGGACGCGCAGAGCATCCACGCGGCGGTCGCGGCGGTGCGCGCGTGATCGCTCGTGGCATTGCGGCGGTGCTGGTGTTCTGGTGGGTGGCGACCGGGCTGATCATCGCGATGCAGCGGGCGGGCTGGACGCGCGTGTCGGCGCTGATCGTGGCGACAATGCTCGCCGTGTACGGATTCTGGGAGCTCCGCGCCTCCGCCAACGACGACAGCGCGGTTGGCGCGCGCCGCAGCTTCATCGGCGGCGCGCTGCTCTGGGGCTGGGTCTCCGTCACGTTCTACGGCGGATTCCTCACTGGCTTTCACGTGGACGCCCGCGGCGTGCCGGCGCCCGCGTGGGAGCTCGTGCTGCCGGCGATCCAGTCCACGCTGCTCAGTGACTTCGCGGCGCTGCTCCTGATGGGCGCCGTCGCGCTGCTGCTTCACGGCGACCGCAATCGCACGGGGCTCTGGGGCCTGATCGTGTTCTGGGGCGTGCAGCAGATCGCGAAGCTCAACGTGTTCTTCGGCGTGGAGAATCCAGCGGGCAACTTCCTGCCGCCGCACCTGGCCTATCTCCGCCAGTTCTTCGGCCCGCTCAAGAACTCCTGGCTGCTGCCGACGTCGGTCGTGCTGCTGAGCATCGCGACGGCCGCCGTCGTGTGGCGACTGCGACGCGCGCCGACCGAGGGCCAGCGTCAGGCCGGCGTGCTCTACGCGACAATCCTCGCGCTCGCCGTGCTGGAGATCATCGTGCTCGGCATTCCGCTCGAGACGACGCCCTGGGACAGCTTCCTGAAGGCGAGAGGGCACTGAGATGGAGCCGCAAGCCACAAGACGGAAGACGCGATGGACGACGCCACTGTCCTTCGAGGTGCAGTGCTGGATCGCCTGGAGCGGCCTGTTGGCCTTCGGCCTCAGCGGCCTGCTCACCTACCGGGCAGTAGGTGCGTACCCGCCGCTCGAGCTTGGAGCGCTGGCGCTCGCCGTGTGCTGGGCGATCGATCTCGTGCGAACGGGAATAGCGCTGAGGAATCAGACGAAAGACTGAAGACGGAAGCGTGAATGGCAAGCCGGACTCTACCAGCGCGCTGTTCAACCTTCCGTCTTCAGTCTTCCGTCCAAGCCCTCACCTTACAGCCAGCTTCTCTCGCCGCGTCTTCAAGTCCGCTTCAATCCTGCTACACATCACATCACAGAGCGTGAACACATCGTCGCTCGCGATGCTGTAGTACACGAAAGTCCCTTCCTTGCGGCGCGCGACGTAGCCGCAGTCGAGCAGCTGGTGCAGATGCTTCGACACGTTCGCCTGGCCGAGTCCGGTGGCGGCGACGAGTTCGCCCACCGACATCTCCTTGCGGCGCAGCGCCTGCAGCAGCGCGAGGCGCACGGGCTCGCCGAGCGCCTTGAAGCGCTCGGCCACCTCGGCCAACAGCGCGGGAGGCATCGTGCGATGCGACATCGTCACACTCCCGCCGTGGCGGATTCGCGCACGACCTCGTGACCCGCCGACGACCAGCCGACGAAGCCGCCGGTGAGATCGCTGGCGTTCGTGACGCCGAGCCGCTGCAGCACCGACGTGGCAATCGCCGAACGCGCGCCGCTCTGGCATTGTACGACGATCGGCTTGTCGCGCGGGATCTCCGCGAGCCGTTCGCTCAGGTATCCCACCGGGATGTGCAGGGCGCCGGGCAGATGCCCAGCCTCGAACTCGCTGCGGTTGCGCACGTCCACCACCGTGACCGTGCCCGCGGCCAGCTTTGGCGCGAGATGCGCGGCGTCGATCTTGTGCACCACGCCCAGCGCCTGCCCCGACTTTTCCCACTCGCCGACGATGCCCGGTGCGTACCACGCGGCTAGGTGGTCGAGGCCGATCATCGCGAGCTCGCGGACGGCCTTCGCCACATCGCGCTCTTCCGCGATGAGGTGGATGGGCTGGTCGTACTTCACCAGCCAGCCGGCCCAGGTCGAGAAGCTCTTGTTGAGCGGGATGTTGATTGTGCCGGGAATGTGGCCCTTCGCGAACTCCGAGGCCGGGCGCAGATCCAGCACCGCGGCGCGATTGCTCAGCGCCACCGCGAGTGCCTCGCGCGCGCCCTGCGGCGGACGCGTGAAGCCGCCGAGGATCGGCGGGCCATCGCGATTGATGCGCTTCATCTCGGCGAAATAGAGCGGCGGCTCCGGCTGGCCCGCCAACACCATTGCGACGAAATCCTGTTCGTTGGTCGTGCCGACGCCCCAGTTGAAGCGCTTCTCGTAACCGACCGTGCTCGTCGGCACCGCACCCAGCGCCTTGCCGCAGGCCGAGCCCGCGCCGTGGCCGGGCCACACCTGGATGTAGTCGGGCAGGCGGCGGAAGCGCTCCAGCGACTGGAACAGCGTGCGTGCGCCCGCTTCCATCGTGTTCGCGACCTTCGCCGCCTTCTCCAGTAGGTCAGGGCGCCCCACATCGCCGACGAACACGAAGTCGCCGGTGACGATGCCCATCGGCTCGTTCGCACCCGCCGTGTCCGTGACCAGGAACGACAGATGCTCCGGCGTGTGCCCCGGTGTGTGCAGCACCTCGATCTTGATGTTGCCCACCTTGATGACGTCGCCGTCCTTGAGCAGCGTCGCGCCGTCGGACTTCGCGAAGGCGTACTGCCAGTCCTTGCCGCCTTCCGCCGACAGGAAGAGCTGCGCGCCCGTCGCCTTTGCGAGTTCGCGCGAGCCCGAGACGTAGTCCGCGTGGATGTGCGTCTCCGTCACGTGCGTGATGCGCAGCTTCTCTGCGGCCGCGGCGTCGAGATACTGCTGGATGTCGCGATTGGCGTCGACGACCAGTGCTTCGCCCGTCGCGGCGCAGCCGATCAGGTAGGACGCCTGCGCAAGTCCGTCATCGTAGAAGCGCTTGAGGAACATAGGAGGACTCCGGAATCAGGTTTGCTGCCAGAAGATGAGCGCGCTAATCAGGACCAGCAGCACGGCGAAGCCGCGCTTCAGCGCTGCCTGCGGGATCTTGGGAACCAAGGCGCTGCCGACGATGATGCCCACCGCCGCCACCGCGCCGAACTTCCACACCAGGCCCCACGGCACGTCGACGCTGCCGAGGTAGCCGAGGTAGCCGGCTAGGGTGTTCATCGTGACCACCACCAGCGTCGTGCCGACCGCCTTCTTCATCGGGACCTTCGCCAGCAACACCAGCGCCGGCACCAGCAGGAAGCCGCCGCCCACACCGAGCAGGCCGGTGAGCGTGCCGACGCCAAGGCCCACGAGCAGCACCAGTGCGCCCAGGTCGCGGGGCGCATCGTCGCCGCGATCGACCATATTCGCGCTGCGCAGCATCGAAATCGCCGCGCCAAGCATCAGCAGCGCGAGCAGGACGAGCTGTAGCCGGCCGCTCACGAACTGCGCCAGCCGTGCGCCGCCGAAGGCCCCCACCATCGCCGCGAGGCCGAAGACGCCCGCCGTGCGGAAGTCCACGTTGCCCGCACGCGCGTGCTGCACGACGCCGATCGCCGACACGCCGCCGACGATCGGCAGCGCCATCACGATGGCCAGCTTCGGGTCCTGTCCCAGCGCATAGACCAGGGCCGGCACCGTGACGATCGCGCCGCCGCCGCCGAGCAACCCGAGGGTGAGCCCGACCAGCAACGCGAAGGCGGCGGCGAGGAGCGTCATATATAACCAAATAGTAATATTACTGAGCCTGCCGCGCAAGCGCGCGCCACAGCGCTTCGTTGCGTGCCGGGACTTCCCGCGGCCGCCGGCAGAGCCCCGCGGCACCCAGCAACCTCGACAACCCCCCGCGACTTTCGATTGCAGCCCGACGACCGCGCTCCGCTGGAAGGAATCCGTCGGTATCCGCAGCCCTCCGCAGCCATTCGCAGCCATTCGCAGCCATTCGCAGCCGCGACCCGCTTCGCCCCGACACTTACGGATCGTTCGCCACGCTCAGGGTTTTCGGACAGCGGGTGGTCCATTAGCGCTGCTACTATCGATTCTGTTGGATCGAGGGAGGCAGGCGTCGGGGCGAGTGAGCCGGGTATCTCGGGTAGGGGGCCACGTATCGAGTCGCGGGAGCCAGATATCGTGTCGCGGGTGCCTAGCATCGCGTTGCGGGCGCCACCGATCGCGCCGATGGCGTCAGGCATCGAATCGAAGGGCCGGGCATCGAATCGACCCAAGGGGGCCACGACTCGACTCGCGGAGGCGACGACTCGACTCGCGGAAGCGACGACTCGACCCGCGAGAGCCAGGTTTCGGGGCGAGGGAACTAGGTAGTGCGGCTCTACACGTGAACTGCTCGCCCGCGTCGCCTGCTGAGATCCTAGCGCGCACGGTCAGGCGCCGAAGGCGGACACCGTAAGGGACCACCGGTTGTCCCTTATCGCGTAGCGTCGCGGGCCCGCATCCTTCGGCGTCGCTGCTGCGCTTGGCGGCGGCACGCTTCGGCGACGGTACGCTTCGGCGGCGGCACGCTTTGGCGGGGGCCGCAACGCGGCGCCGCAGTGCCCCGCACGGGAGGAACCCGACCGCCCCAGCTACACTTCCTTCTATATGATCCCCGCCTCAGCCGGCACGCTGGTCATCACGGCGCATCTGCTCGTCCTCGGCCTCCTCATCGCGACGGCCGTGATGCTGGCGCTCTGGATGCTGCACCTCGCGACGCGCAACGCGTCGTGGGTGGATGTCGGATGGGCGGGCAATCTCGGACTGCTGGCCATCGCCTACGCCATCGTCGCGCCGGGATATCTGCCGCGCCGCATCCTCGTGGCGACGATCGTGGGCGTGTGGAGCGCGCGACTCACGCTGCACCTCATCGCGCGCACGGCGGGCGCCGCAGAGGATCCGCGCTACGGCGAGATGCGCGCGCGCTGGGGCAGCAACCTTGGCCTCAAGTTCTTCGTGCTCTTCGTCGGCCAAGGCGTGCTGGACGTATTGCTCGCGCTGCCCTTCCTCTTCGCGGCCATCGATCCCGCGCCACAGATCCACGGGCTGGCCTGGCTCGGTGCCGGAGTGGCGGCGATCGCAATGCTCGGCGAAGCCACGGCCGACGCACAGCTGCGCGCGTTCAAGGCAGACAAGCGCAACGCCGGCCAAGTCTGCCGCGTGGGACTGTGGGGCTGGTCGCGGCATCCGAACTACTTCTTCGACTGGCTGGTGTGGATGGGCTTCGCGCTCATCGGCCTGGCATCGCCCTGGGGTTGGACCGGCCTGCTGGGCCCGGCGCTGATGCTCTACTTCCTCACCCGCGTGACGGGCATCGCCGCGACGGAGGCGCACGCCGTGCAGTCGCGCGGCGAGGCGTATGGGCAATATCAGCGCGAAGTGAGCGCTTTCGTACCTCTGCCGCCCAAGCGGGGTAAATTGCCTTGATGCGACAGATGATTCTCGGCGCGGCACTCGCGCTCACGGCCTGCTCGGGACAACTCGAGCGCGGCATCGTCATCGAAGACGCCGAACCGGCCCCGGCCCTGGCCTTCACGGCGGCGGACGGCGCGCGCTTCGACCTCGCGGCCGAGCAGGGCAAGGTGGTGCTGCTGTACTTCGGCTACACGCACTGCCCCGACGTGTGCCCGACGACGCTCTCGGACTGGGTGCGCGCCAAGCGCGCGCTCGGCGCCGATACGGCCAAGGTGCGCTTCGTGTTCGTGAGTATGGATCCGGACCGCGACACACCGGAGCTCTCGCTCACCTACGCGCGGCAGTTCGATCCGACCTTCGTCGGCGTGACGGGCAGCACCGCGGAGTTGGAGGATCTCAAGAAGCGTTGGAGCATCGCCGCCTACCCCGAGGGCGATCCGCGCGACGGGTTCTACACGGTCGCGCATCCCGCGCACACATTCGTCGTGGACCGGCAGGGCCGGCTCCGCGTGCTCTTTGAACCCGGCACACCGGGAGATGCCATTGCGAAGGATCTGCAGAAGCTCCTCTGAGCCGCGCCGTCGCGCCGCAGCGCTCGCGCTCGTGGTGAGCGTCGCGGCGCTGGGCAGCGCCTGCGCGCCGCAGGATGCCGCCCGGGAGGGCGCGCAGCTGCTCGACACCCGCGACGCCTGGGCCCGCCCCGCCGACAGCGGCGCGATGTCCGCGGTCTACTTCACGCTGGGCAACGCGGGCGCGGAGTCCGACACGCTCGTCGGCGTCTCGAGCCTCATCGCCGAGCGCACGGAGATGCACGTGTCCACCCAGCACGGTGGCACGATGCATATGTCGCCGGTCACGTCGCTGCCGCTGCCGGCCAACGATTCCGTGATGTTCCGTCCGCTCGGCGCGCACGTGATGCTCACGAACCTGCTGCGGCCGCTCGCGCCGGGTGATTCGATCGCCGTGACGCTGCGCTTCCAGTCGGGGCGCACGGTGGAGGTGAACGCGGGTGTCCGTCAGCCGTAGCCTCACGGTAGGGTTAGTCGTCCTTGCAATGGCCGCGCTCACCTGGTGGACGTGGCCGCGCCCCGCAGTGACGATCGACATCGCGCCGGGGGGCAACGCCACCGTCGGCGGCCAGCCGTTGCCCGAGACGCTCTTCGTGAAGGCGCGCGGGCGCAGCACCGTCATCCGCGTGGTGAACCGAGACTCGACGCGCCATCAGATGGCCCTCTTCGGCGCCAATGCCGGCGAGACGCGCGAGTTCACGATCACCTATCCGGGCACCTACGGCGGCGTCTGCTCCACGCATCCCAGCGGCAACCTCACCTACGTCGTGCAATGAATCGTCTCGTCCTCCTGCTCTCGTTGCTCTGCGCCGCGCCCGCCGCGGCGCAGGACCTGTGCGAGCAGGAAGACGCGTCCTGCGTGCCGCCGCCGGTGGCGCGCGAGTTCCGCGGGCTGTGGATCGCCTCCGTCGGCAACATCGACTGGCCCTCGCGGCCGGGGCTGCCCCCCGATTCGGCACGCCGCGAACTCACGCGCCTGCTCGACCGCGCGCAGGCCAGCGGCCTCAACGCCGTCATCTTCCAAGTACGTCCGCAGGGCGACGCGCTCTACGCCAGCGAGATCGAGCCTTGGTCGGAATTCCTCACGGGCCAGGAAGGCGTCGCGCCGCGGCCCTGGTGGGATCCGCTGCGCTTCGCCGTCGACGAAGCGCACAAGCGCGGCCTCGAGCTGCACGCCTGGTTCAATCCGTATCGCGCGCGGCACACCAGCGCCAAGAGCCAGCACTCGCGCGGCCATATGCGCCTCGCGCGCCCAGCCTTGGTGCGGCAGTACGGTCGCCAGGAGTGGATGGATCCCGGCGAGCCCGCCGTGCGCGCGCACACGATCCGCGTCATCCTCGACGTCGTGAAGCGCTACGACATCGACGGCGTGCACATCGACGACTACTTCTATCCGTACAAGGAACGCGACCGCCGCGGACGCGTCATCGAGTTCCCCGACGACCGCTCCTTCCAGCGCTATCAGCGCAGCGGCGGCACGCTCAGCCGCGACGACTGGCGCCGCGACAACGTGAACCAGCTCGTGAAGGAGCTGTACCAGCGCATCCACGCCGAGAAGCCCTGGGTGAAGTTCGGCGTGTCGCCCTTCGGCATCTGGCGCCCGGGCTTCCCCGAGCAGGTCGTCGGCTTCGACGCCTACAGCGAGCTCTACGCCGACGCGCGGCTCTGGCTGCAGGAAGGCTGGCTCGACTACTTCTCGCCGCAGCTCTACTGGCCCGTGCAGCAGCGCGGCCAGGAGTATCCGGTGCTCCTGCGCTGGTGGAGCGAGCAGAACGCCTACGGCCGCCATCTCTGGCCCGGCAACTTCACGAGCAAGGTCGGTGAGCGTTCGCGCACGGCCTGGAGCACGAACGAGATCGAGCATCAGATCCGCGTGACGCGCGCCGAGGCCGGCGCCAGCGGCAACGTGCACTTCAGCGCCAAGGTGTTCCTCGAGGATCGCGACTCGCTGGCCACGCGGCTCTCGCGGCACGTCTACGACACGCGCGCGCTCGTGCCCGCCTCGCCGTGGATGCGCGTGTCGCGCCAGGGCCTGCCGCAGGTGGAACTGCGCCGCGGCGCCAATGGCAGCCTCACCGCGCGGCTCACGCCGACGGCTCCCGCGCCCAGCGACAGCGGCGCGCGCGCGCCGCAGGCCGTCACGCCGCGCTGGTGGCTCGTGCAGACGCGCCGCGGCGACGGCACCTGGGAAGCGAGCATCCTCCGCGGCGCGGCCCGCGAGATCAGCGTGCCGGCCACGACGGACCGCCTAGCAGTGCGGGCCCTCGATCACGCTGCGATCGAGGGCCCGCCTGTGGTGCTTCGACTCTCCGACAGCCTAGCGCTGCGTCCGTAGCCAGCGGGTGTAGGCCTTCTCCATCTCTTCGAGCTCGAAGGGGAAGCCGCTCGCGCTGCCACCGGCCATCCGCTCCACGCGCAGGGTCTGCGTGTAGGTCTGGCCTTCGATGGTCATCGCGATACGATAGTCACCCGGCTCGGCGACCGGCGCACCGCCGCCGCCGAAGCCACCACCGCCGCCGCCCATAATGCCGGCCGCGCGGATGATCGCGAAGAGATCTTCCTGCGTGATGCCGCCCATTCCCTGCTGGGCCGCACCACCCTGACCGCCACGGCCACCAGCCGCCCCACCCTGCGGACGCGGAGCCGGCGGAGCGCTCTCGGCCGGACGATCCTGCCACACCCCCGGCTGGGCGCCGCCACCACCGCCGCCACCACCGCCGAAGCCGAACTGACGGGCGATCGCCTGCATCCCTGTCGCGCCCTGCGACAGCGCACGACGCAGCTGCTCGATGGCCGGCGCCGGGATCTTCCCCTCCGCCTGCACCGAGTCGAGCACGGCGGTCACGCGACGCGCCTGCACGATCGAGTCGCGCAGCGCCGCACCCGTCAGCGCCGCACGCGGCGCCGGACGGCCGTTGAAGCCCCAGGTGACCTTGTGCACGCCGGCCTGGCCCTGGCCCGTGAGCGTCTGCAGCGTGTCGCCCTTCACATCCATCACCGCGATGCGCACCGGGCCCACGTTCTTGCTCAGGCGGTACCAGATGTCCGCGCCGTACTGCGGGCTCGGCGCCTGGAACACCATATTGCCCGTCGAGTGGCCCTCGAAGCGCCGCTCGCCGAACTGATACGCCGTGCGCGGCGCGTAGAGATGCGCCGTCTGCGTCAGCGCCCCGCCCTGCTGCTGCAGCGGCGCGATGTCGACGATCCAGATCGAACGGCCGTGCGTACCGGCGATCAGCTCCGCATCGCGCGGATGGATCGCGAGGTCGTGCACCGGGACGTTCGGCAGGCCCGTCATAAACTTCTGCCAGGTCGCGCCGCGGTCACCGGACACATAGGCGCCCACGTCCGTGCCCACGAAGAGAAGGTTCGCGTTCTTCACGTCTTCGCGGATCACGTGCACGAAGTCCGGACCGCCCTTCGGCAGGTTGCCCACGATCGAACGGAACGTGCGGCCGTTGTCGTCCGTCACGAACACGTACGGCGTGAAGTCACCGCGCCGGTGGTTGTCGAAGCTGACGTAGAAGCGGTTCACGTCGTGCTTCGACGGCTCGATGCGCGACACGTAGGTGCCGGCCGGGACGCCCTGCACGCGGCTGGTGAGTTCCGTCCACGCGCCGCCGTCGTTCTCCGTCATCCACAGGCGACCGTCGTCGGTGCCGGCGTAGAGCTTGCCCGCCTTCACCGGCGATTCGTTCAGCGACACGATCGTGCCGAAGGTCTCGGCGCCCGTCGCGTCGATCGTGATGCCGCCCGTCGTGCGCGTCGAGATGCGGATCTTCATCGTGTCCGCATACGAGAGGTCGCCCGAGATCGGGAACATATTGTCGCCGCGCTGGAGCGACTTGTATACGCGGCTCGCGCCCATATACACGATGCTCGGGTTGTGCGGCGAGAGGAAGAACGGCGTGTTCCAGTTCCAGCGCGGGCTGTCGGCGATCGAGTCCGCCTTCTGCTGCGCGCGCAGCGCGTCGAGCGTGCGGCGCAGCGCCGGCGTCACCGGGCGCGTCGTGTCGCCGCGCACGACCATAATGGAATCTTCCCACTGCATATAGCGCGCGCGGTAGTTCGGCTTCTGGAAGCGCGTGCTCGTCCCGGTCGAGACGATGAAGCGCGCCATATTGCCGCCCTGCGAGGTCCCGTAGATGATGTCCGGGTTCGTCGGGTCCTGGTTGGTGACGAAGCCGTCACCGCCGTTGAACGTGTACCACATCGCGTTCGTGATCGGCCCCTGGCGGCGCCGCGACGGGCCGCACCACGAGCCGTTGTCCTGCAGGCCGCCGCAGACGTTGTACGGCACGGCCATATCGTACGAGATGTTGTAGAACTGCCCGATCGCGAAGGTGTTCGGGAAGATGTAGTTGCCGCCGTTGTCGAAGGTGATGCCGATGCCGCCGTCGTTGCCCATAATGTGGCGGCTCGGATCCTTCGGATCGATCCACTGCGCGTGATGGTCCACGTGCAGGCCGATCGTCGCGTTGCGGGCGTTCTTGCCGCCCTCGTCCGACACCTTCACCGGCGTGGACGAGAACCACACGCGGTTGGGGTTGGTCGGGTGCACGCGCACCTGGCTGTAATAGAAGGGGCGCACGTTGTCGTCCGCCGTCTTCTCCCACGTGCGGCCGCCGTCCGCCGAGCGATAGAGACCCGAGGGGCTCTTCTGCGGCGCGCTGCCGGCCGTCGGGCGCGGGTTCGGATTCGTGTCGGCCTCGACCATCACGTACATCACGTTCGCATCGCTCGGCGCGATGGCGATCTCCATACGGCCCTTCATCGTGGCCGGGAATCCGCCGCCCGAGACTTCCGTCCAGGTCTCGCCGCCGTCCTCGGACTTCCACAGCGCCGACCCGCGGCCGCCCGACTGCAGGAAGTACGGGCCGCGCAGGCGATGATAGCTCGTCGCGAAGAGCACGTTCGGGTTCGTCGGATGGATGTCGATGTCGACGAAGCCGGTCGTGTCATTGATGAACTTCTTGAGCTGCCAGGTCGTGCCGCCGTCCGTGGTCTTGTACAGACCGCGCTCACGGTTCGGACGCCACGCGGCGCCCAGCGCCGCCACCCAGGCCACGTTCGGGTTGGTCGGGTGAACGATGATGCGGCCGATGTGCTCCGATTCCTTCAGGCCCATAAACGTCCACGTCATCCCGCCGTCGGTGGACTTGAACACGCCGCCGCCCGGGGAGATCGAGTTGCGCGAGTTGGGCTCGCCGGTGCCGAGGTAGATGACGTTCGTATCGCTCGGCGCGATGGCGAGGTCGCCCAGCGAAGCGATCCCATAGTTGTCGAAGACCGGCCGGAACGTCGTGCCGTTGTTGGTGGTCTTCCAGACACCGCCCGCGGCCGCGGCGACGAAGAACGTCTTGCTCGGGCTCGGGATGCCTTCGATGTCGGCGATGCGGCCGGACATATTCGCCGGGCCGATGTTGCGCCAGCGCAGGCCGTCGATCACCGACTGATCGATGGTCTGCGCGGGGAGCGACGTGGCCGCGAGGGCCGCTGCGCCGCCCAGCGCAGAAAGGAACCGTGTCACACGCATAGGAAATGGTGGGTTGTGGGGTCCGCCCCTTGTGGGGCCGTAAACTTACGGCGGGCGGCGCGCAGGCGTTGGATTGGGGCGTGCACGGGGCGAGATTACAGTCCCACTCCCCGCGCACCCCTCAAAAGGACGCCGAGATGACCCGTTCGACCCGCTCCAAGGCCACCCGCCGCGCCCCGATGGGCGTCGCCGCCAATGCCGCCCCCCGCGCCCAGCGCGGCCGCACCGAGTCCCCGGAGACCCCGCTCGCCCTCCGTGCCAAGGACGTCGAGCTCGACGCCGAGCTGCGCGAGTACATCGCCAAGCGCGCCGGCTTCAAGCTCGGTAAGTTTGCGCCGGCCATCGAGCGCATCACGGTGCGCTTCGAGGACCTCAACGGCCCCAAGGGTTCGCCGGCTGACCGCTGCGCCATCAAGGTCGTGATCTCGCGGCACGAGAGCGTGCTCGTGGAGGTCGTCGAGCACGACCCCCGCGCGGCGTTCGACAAGTGCATTGATTCCGTCGAGCGCGCCGTGCGCCGCGCGCTCGAGAAGACCAAGTCCAAGGCGCGGCGCCGGTAAGCCGCAGCACCCTAGCGGAACATCTCGGGGCTGATCTCCAGCGCCACTTCCGAGATGCGGTTCGCGGGAATGCCCGTGCGCCGTGCGTGTTCGAGCACGGCCTCGGGATTCGGCGCGATGTATTCGCAGTAGATCTTCCCCTCGGCGTCCGACACGTAGCTCTTCACCCACACGACCTCGGGCATATCGGCAAGCGTCGCGTTGGACGCCCGGCCGGCGGCGGTGAGCTGTTCGCGCGTCAGGGCGCCGACTTCACGTTCGATGATGTAACGGGGCATTCGACTCTCGCTGTGGGGAGGGTGGCGGGGGGAGGATATCGGTCAGCGCGCGAGCGCCTGCTGTGCCGCACTGCGCAGGGCCGCGTCATCGAGGGATTCGGCAATCGAGAGCGCGTCGCGCGCGTGCACGCGGGCTGCCGCGACGTCAGCCCGCGCCAGCGCAACGCGCGACAGGTGCTCGAGCATCCAGCCTTCGCCCCGGCGATCGCCGAGCACGAGGCGTAGCTGCAATGACGACTCGAGCGCGCGCTGCGCCTCGTCGAGACGACCGCTGGCAAGGCACACTTCGCCGAGCAGGCCGAGGGCGTGGGCCCGCAACTGGACTTCGCCGCTGGCCTCCGTCACGCGCACGCCGTCGGCCAGCGCGAGTCGTGCCTCGTCCCAGCGCTTGAGCTTGAGCAGGGTCGCGCCAAGGCTGTTGAGGATCAGGCCTTCGTGCACGCGATCGCTGCCCTCGCGGCACAGGCGCAGCGCCGCTTCGTACTGTCGCACGGCCTCGGCGAACGCGCCGCGCTGCCAGTGCACGATGCCGAGCGCGTTGCGCAGCGACAGCTCGCGACGGCGGTCGCCGAGCTGCGTGGCGATCCGCAGCGCGTCTTCATACAGCGCGACGACGCCGGCCGTGGGTCCGTCGAGCCGGCGCTCGCAGCGCGCGATGCCTTCGAGCGCGTCGGCCTCGGCGCGACGGTCACCCGCCGCCAGCGCACGGTCGGCGGCGGCGCGCCAGGCGCGGCGCGCTTCGGCGCTGGCCCCTCGGCGCTCCTCCACCTCGGCGATGCGGCGGCGCATCAAGGCTTCGTTGGCCACGTCCTCGAGCTGCGCGAACAACGCGGCCGCATCGTGCAGCGGCAGCAAGGCCTCGTCGTAGCGCTCGAGCCCCATCAGCACCTCGCCTAGCGAGCGGCTGGCGTTGGCCGTGCCGTCGGCGTACCGCGCCCGGCGATTCATTTCCACGGCCTCACGGTATGTCGCGATCGCCGCCTCCGTCTCGCCCTGCTGCAGCTGCAGATAGGCGATGCCCGGCAACGAGAACGACGCGTACACCGTGTGCGGCACGTACGACCTGGTACGCTGGTAATACTCGAGCGCGGCTGGAAGATCGCCAAGGTCGCGGTGCAAGGTGGCCATCACGTTCAGCAGCGCGCCGTAGCGCGCGGGGTTCACCGCGTGGTCCGTGCGATCGATCGCCTCCTGCAGTACGTCGCGCGCCTGTTCGGGCCGGCCGAGCGCGCGGAGGATGTTGGCGATGCTCGCCAGGTCACCGTGCTCGGCGCGGCGGTCGCCGGCTGCGCGTGCGCTCGCCACCACCTCCTCGATGATCGCCAGGGCCTCGTCGTGGCGCCCTTCGTGGCTCCGGAGGAACGACAGGCTGCGCAGCGCATTGCGCTCGCCCGAGGGCTCGTCGAGTTCTTCGGCGATCTGCCGCGCGGTGAGCAACGAGCGTTCCGCGGCCTCGAAGCGGCGCAGCAGCGTGAGCGCGTCGCCCTGGCGGAGGTACGCCTGCGCCAAGCGCACCGACGGCCCGTGCGGTGCGAGCAACGCAATCAGCGATTCCACCAACGCCAACTGTCGCGTGCGCAGGCCCAGCGTCTCGCAGAGGCGTTCGGTGCGCAGCAGGACGTCGGCGAGCAGGTCGCGACGCAATGGCTCGTCGGGCACGCGCTGCGCCCACGACTCGGCGCGCTCGAGCAGGCTCATCACGTCGGCATTCTCGCAGAGGGCCATCGCACGGTCGGCCGCCTGCAGGCCATAGCGTACCGCCGCTTCCCACTCCTCGGCGCGACCGAAGTGGTGGGCCAGGCGCTCGACGTGCTTGTCGAGCTGCGCCGCATAGCGCGTCTCGATGGCGCGTCCCACCGCCGCGTGCAGCATCGTGCGCTGGTGTTCGAGCAGGCTGTCGTACGCGACCTCCTGCGTCAGCACGTGCTTGAAGCGGTACGCCGGCTCGGGTACCACGGCCACCTGCTGCACCAGCCCCGACGACTTGAGTCGCTCGAGCGATGCCACCAGCGCATCCGCGTACTCCACGACGTCCTCGAGCACCCCGCGCGTGAACTCGCGCCCGACGACCGCGGCCACGCGCAGCGTGTCCCGCGACTCGTCGTCGAGGCGGTCCATTCGCGTGCGCAGCACGCCCTGGACGGTGCCCGGCACGGCGAGCACCATCGCGCGATCCGCCTGCGCCTCTCCCTCCACGAGGCGTACGGCCTGCGACTCCACCAAGTCCTCGCAGACTTCCTCGAGAAAGAACGGATTGCCGCCCGTGCGCTCGTGCAGCCACTGCGAGAGCTCCGGGGCTACGCGATCCGCGCGCAGCACGGCCCGCGCGATCCACTCGCTGGAGCTGCGATCCAACGGGCTCAGGTGCAGCAGGCTTACGTGCTCGCCCGTCGCCAACTCCATCGCACCCTCCGGGCGCGCCGTGACGGCGATGCAGAGGGGGAACGCGCCAGCAATCTCGCCGAGCTGTCGCAGCGCCGCCCGCGAGGCTTCGTCGGCCCAGTGCCAATCCTCGAGGAGCAACAGCGTCGGGTGCTGCACCGCCGCCAGCGTGAACAGCGCCGCGATGGCCTCGAGCATCGCCGCCTGGAACAGCTCGCCGCGCAGGTCTTGCGGCAGCGGATGCGATTCGCTGGGGATGCCGAGTAAGCCGAGGAACAACGGCAGCGAACCTTCCAGCGATGCATCCAGCGCCCGCACGCCGCGCAACGCCGCCTCGTGCCGCTCCTCGACGCTTCCACCCGACGGCACGGCCAGTGCCTCGTGCACGGCGTCCACGAACGGCAGGAACGGCGTCGTTGCGCCGTAGGCGTCGCAGCGCCCACTCAACACGCGCATCGCGCGTTCAGCGCCGCGACGACGCATCTCGTCGAGCAAGCGGCTCTTGCCTGCGCCGGCCTCGGCCACGAGCACGACCACGCGTCCCACACCAGACTCGGCGCTCGCCAGGTGCTCGCCGAGCGTCGCGCATTCGCGCTCGCGCCCGACGAACGCGCGCCCCCGATCCTCGCTCGGCGCCGCGCGCGTCACCGCAGCTCCGACCGCCGTGACTTCGTGCACGGCAATCGGCTGCTCGTGACCGGGAAGCGTGAGTGGCTCGACCTCGCGCTGCGTGACACCCTGCGGCACGAGACGTAGCAGGTCGCCGCTGGCGAGCACCGCACCCGGCGCTGCCGCCGCGGCCAAGCGCAGTGCCACGTCCATCGGCGCGCCGGTGATGCGATGTCGGCGTTCGGTGCCCGGAAGCCGCTGCACGATGGCCGCGCCCACGTGCACCCCGCTGCGCAGCTGCACGCGCCCCGCCAATGATGGCGCCTGCGTCGTGATGATGTCCGTGGCGCGCGCCGCGAAGGCGACGGCGGCGCGGAGCGAGCGGCGCGCATCATCCTCCTGCGCGGTCGGCACACCGAATACGAAGGTGAAGCCGTCGCTGTCCGCCCGGTTCAGCAGGCCGCCCTGTGCCTGCGCGATCTCCTGCGCCGCCGTACGCAGGCGCTCGAACAGGCGCTCGGCCTCCTGTGGCGCGAGCCGCTGCAGCAGTGCATCGGCGCCGTCGAGGTCGGCACGCAGCACCACGGTCTGGCGGCGCTCGCCGCCCTTGGTCAACGCCGAGTCGCGCACCGGGCGCAGCTTGGTGGCTGGGCCGCCGCGTGCCGCGCCGCCCTCGCGACTCGGCAACGCCGCCAGCGCCACGAGGCTTGCCTGCAGCTCTTCCGCACTGCTCACGCGCTCGGCGACCGGCTTCGCGAGCAGACGCCGCAGCAAGGCATCGACGCCAGCGGGTAGGTCCGGCCGGTACAGCGAGATTGGCGGAGGATCGTCCACCGTGATGGCCGTGACCATCGCCAGCGCCGACGTCGCCGTGAACGGCCGCACGCCGGCCAACATCTCGTACAGCACCACGCCGAGCGACCAGAGATCGCTGCGATGGTCCATCGCCTCGGCCATCGCCTGCTCGGGACTCATATAGAACAGCGTGCCGACGGCGCCGACGTTCTGCGTGACGGCCACGTCCGAAAGCCGCGCGATCCCGAAGTCGAGGATCTTCACGATGCCGTCTGCGGTGCACATCACGTTGGCCGGCTTGATGTCGCAGTGCACGATGCCGCGCTCGTGGGCCTTCTGCAGCCCGCGGGCGATGTCGCCGGCGATGCGCAGCGCCTCGTCGAGCGGCAGCGGCCCGCGGGCGATCTTGCGGTCCAGCGTCTCGCCCTCGTAGCAGGCCATCACGATGTACAGCTGCCCGTCGTCGGCGTCGCCGATCTCGTGCACCGTGCAGATGTTGGGATGCTCGAGCGCCGCCGCGGCCCGCGCCTCCACGAGGAAGCGCCGCTTGGCGGCGGGATCGGCGCTCAAGCCCGCCGAGAGGAACTTGAGCGCGACGTCGCGTCCGAGCCGTTCGTCGCGCGCGCGGTACACCACGCCCATCCCGCCACCGCCAAGCCGCTCGAGCACGCGGTAGCGCGAATGCTGTGGCAGGCCCGGCTTCGCCGGACGCGGCCGCGCCTCCAGCAACGGCGACATCACTTCGTCGACGAGGTCGTCCAGCGGCCCGCGCTTCTCGTGCGCGGCGAGCAGGGCCTCGACTTCGGCGATGGCTTCCGCGTCGGGACAACGCTCCGCCAGGAACTCGCGCCGCGTCTCCGGCCCCTGCGAGAGCGCCTCCTGGAACAGCGCCTCGACCTCGACCCAGCGTGAGTGCCGCTCTCCGGTCGCGGGGCCGCGATCGTCCGCGGCGCTCATCGCTGCAGCTCCTTGTTGAGCCAGGCGCGCGCCGCGAGCCAATCACGCTTCACCGTGGCCGGCGAGAGCTTCAGCGCCTCGGCTGTCTCCTCGATGCTCAGTCCCACGAAGAAGCGGCATTCGACGACCTCCGCCAACCGCGGATTCAGCTCGGCGAGCCGCTGCAGCGCTTCGTCTAGGGCGGCGAGCTCGTCGGCACGATCGTCGATCGACGCCACCGGCACATCGACGAGCTCGATCGGTACGGGCACCGCGCCACCGCCGCGCTTGGCCGCGCGTCGCTGCTCGGCATAGTCTACGAGCACGCGGCGCATCGTGCGCGCCGCCATCGCGAGCAGGTGCTGGCGGTCTCGCCATTCCACACGGTCGATGGCCTCGAGGCGCAGGAATGCCTCGTGCACCAGCCCGTCCGTCTCGAGGGTGTGCCCTGGCTGCTCTTCCGCCAGCTGCCGGCGGGCGATTCGCCGCAGGCGGTCGTGCAGCACCGTGAGGACGGTACGCAGTGCCTCTGCGTCGCCCGCACTCGCGTGCCGCAACAGCCGTGTGACGTCCCCCGTTTCGTGCATCGCACCTCCGCGCGGTAGAACTTGCACGCAGCTAGCCGTACCACACTAGGCGGGAAATCCCGGGAAACCGGCTCATCGGCGACTCGGCGGCTTCCCCTCCGGTGCACGGGACGGCAGATTCCGCCCACCCCCCGGACGGTCCTTCAACCGTCTTTGCACAGATGCTCCGTCCCCACTCGCTTCGCCGGACCGCGCTCGGCGCCATCGCCGCGCTGTCCCTGGCCGCCTGCGGCCCCGAACGCCTCGAGAAGACCGAGGCCGACCTCGTCGACGCCATCACCGAGGCCAAGGCCCGCGGCGACACCGCCACGGTCTGGCTCTACGTCGAAGTGCCCTTCGCGTATGACCGCGTCTACATCGCCGGCCCGCGCACGCCCGCCGCGCAGATTGCCGAGGCGATGCGCTCCGACGCCTGGATCCCCGAGATGTCCCGCGGGATCGAGAACGCCGACCACTTCCACCTGCTGCTCTTCGAGACCCGCGGCAAGCTCGTGCCCGCGACGCTGCTCAAGAGCGTCGCGGACATCGATCCCGCGCTCACGGGGAAGATGTACGGCCCTGAGGACGCGCGCTTCCGCCTGCAGCAGGCGGCTGGGGGCGCGCCAACGCTGACGGCACTCCAAGCGCCTGCGGATCCGGCAGTGTCCGCTCCCGAGTGAACTTCCGCCGCGCGGCGTCCATATCGTTGATGCGCTGCACCCAGCGCTGCGTCTCGACGTCGTAGCGCGCGAGGTTGTTGCCCAGCCAGTAGGGCCGGTTCTCGTAGCGCCAGCTGCGCTCGAAGAGCTCGCGCGTGAGCACCCAGCCGTCGCGCATATCCTGGAGCTTGCCGTTGATCCCCGTAAACTCGGCGAGCTCCTTCCACGTCACCGTGTCGAGCGTGGCCAGCGCGTAGACGCCCTGCGCCACTTCGTCGGCGATCTGGAACTTCATCCCCAGCCAGTCGATGCGTCGCGCGCCGAGTTCCATCGCGTCGACGGCGCTGGTCTCGCGGAGGTGACGCTGCGTACGCGCGCGGGCGATCTCCACCAACGCGCTCTCCGCGTGCACGCGCACCTGCGCGATGTGCGGCCGCAGGCGCAGCGTCTCGATCACGCCTTCGTCACTCCACGGATCGAGGAAGAACAGATAGGACCCCGCATCGCCGGCGCCTGAGCGCTGCAGCGCCGCGTGCGCGGCCATCAGGTGCTTCTGCGCGGCATCGATCGCACCCAGCGTGTCGCCGTGGAAGGTCAGGCCGTACGCCGACTGAAAGTTCGGGATGCTCGACTCCCCCGCCTGCCACGAGGCCGCCGCGCCGAACACGAGGCCGTACCACACCTGCTCGAAGATCGCGTCGCCCCAATCATCCCAGGTGGTGTTGATCACACCCGTCGCCCCCGCGCGCTGGCCGTCGCGCACGAAGCCCTGGATGTTGGGCAGCGCCGTGTTGCTGTTGGGATACACGCCGTTCCAGTTGCTCACGCCCGGCGCGACCCAGGTTTCCATTCCCGCGTCGCGGAAAGGCTTGAGATAGCGATCGAAGTTCGAGCGCGACCAATAGTCCCAGCCCACGGCGATGAGATCCTTGGGCAACCGGTTCACCAGCTCCGGCGAGTTCATCGCGATGTCGCCCCAGAACAAGTAGCGCTTGTTCGGCTGCCGCACCGTGTTCACGATGTCGCGCAGGTAGTTGATGTACACGCGGCCGAGCCCCGAGTCCGCCACCGCCGGCTTGGTGCGGCCGGCGCCCAGCTCGAAGGTCTCGTCGGCGCCCAGGTGCACGAAGGGCGACGGGAACATCGAGTCGATCTCCGCGAAGATCCCGCGCGTGAACGCCAGCGTGCCCGCCTGCCCGGGCGCGAGCACGTGCCCGTGCGGCGTCTCCGCGAGATCCGCGTAGAGCTCCAGCTTGAGCGCGTGATGCAGATGCCCGAAGGTCTGCTGCTGCGGGATGATCGTCACGTGATAGCGCCGCGCGTAGGCGACCAGCTCCTCGACGTCGGCGCGGCTCATCGCCCCGCCCGGCGGCGCGATCACCGGCTGCGAGGCGAACTGCAGCGTGTGCTCGAAGTACAGCGTGAACGTGTTCACCTTGTAGCTCGCGAGCAGCCGCACCTGCCGCTTCTGGTACTCCAGCGTCGGCACCGGCCCGCGCGAGAGGTCGTCCTGTGCACCGCGCCAGCGCATCGCCGGCCAGTCACGGATCGCCACGCGGTGCAGGCGCGCTGCGTTGCCCGCGCCGACGATGAGCTGCTTGAGCGTCTGGAGTCCGTAGAACGCGCCCGCCGCGGTTTCGCTGACGATCGTCGCGCCGAGTGTGTCGGTGACGAGGACGTAGCCCTCGTCGCGCATCGCGGCGTCGAAGCGCAGGTTGTGCTGCGCGAGCGCGCGGCGCGCCGCCTCGGAGCCGTTGCGCAGCATCGTCACGTGCCAGCCGCGGGGCGTCGCGTGCAATGCGGCCTGGAAGCCGCGTTCGCGCATCGCGCCGGCGAAGTCCTCGGCGGCATCGATGTCCTCGCGCGCGGAGCCCGGCGCGATGGAGATCTGGGCCCGGAAGAGTGCGCTGCCGTCGTGGCGGACGAGTTCGCGAGGTGCGGGGAGGAGGCGCGGGGCCTGCGCGGCGAGGGCGGCCGGCAGGAGTAGCAGGGCGAGGAATCGGCGCATTTGCAGAATGTAATGATTGTGGTGTGGGGCGCCCGAGCAGTTAGCCTCCGGCTATGATCGACCGCGCAGAGGGAAGTTCCGGTGAATTGGCTAAAGTAGCTACCAGTAGCTACTTTACAGATATGAAGACCGTCGGCATCAAGTCCCTCAAGAACAAGCTGAGCGAGTACATCCGGCTCGCGAAGGCGGGCGAGGTCATCTCCATCACCGATCGGGGCCAGGTGGTCGCGGAGCTCCGTGCGCCCAAGCCCGCCGATCATCCCCTGATGGACGATCCCTGGTTCGCGGAGCAAGTGCGCTTGGGCCACATCACGCCCTCGAGGGTTCCTCCCGGGACGCCGCTCGCATTGAAGCGCGACTATCCACTGCTCCCCCTCGAGCAGATCCTGCGAGACCTCGACGAGAGTCGCGAGGATCGCTTCTAGATGTACGTGGACTCTTCCGTGGTGCTCGCCACGGTGTTTGCGGAAACTCGGAGACCCGACGACCGATTCTGGACGGGCCCGCGATTCGCGAGTCGGCTCGCCGACATCGAGGTCCGAGTACGCGTCGTGGGGCGAGCGCCTCGAGGGTCAGTCGAAGACGTAGAGACGGTACTCGCACACTTGCAGTTCGTCGAGATGAGCGCGGCGGCGTTGAGCCTGCTTTATACAAACCCGCCGGCTGGCGTTCGTACTCTCGACGCGATTCACCTGGCGACGCTGGAGCACCTGCATCGGACAGGTCGGACGATGCCCCTCGCCACCTACGACCGCCGCCTCGCCACCGCCGCGCAGGCGATGGGATTCTCGGTGATCGTCCCTTGAGCGACGCCCGACACACTACGGCGCGCGGTCACCTGCCCGGGCTGCGGGACTGAAGCCTTGCCGCAAGCCCTGAGGCTCGTTGTGCGCTACGCCCCACCGTCGCGCGCAGCATCGCCTCGTTGCCGACCAGCAGCACCTGCTTCCGCGCCCTCGTCACCGCGGTGTACAGCAGCTCGCGCGAGAGCACGTCCATCTCGCGCTCCGGCAACACGACGATCGCCGTATCGAACTCGCTGCCCTGCGCCTTGTGCACGCTCATCGCCCAGGCCGTGCGCGCGTCAGGCAACTGCGGCAACGGCACGCGGCGCTGCGACCGCTCACGGCCCGGCGTCGCGATCACGGCCTGCTCTTCCCACACGATCCCGACATCGCCATTGAAGAGCTCGAGGGCGTAGTCATTGCGGGCGATCAGCAGCGGACGCCCGTGATAATGCGTCCCCTGCGCACGATGCCCGCGCCGGCGGATCTCCTCCTCCACGAGTTGCGTGACGGCGAGGCTGCCCGCGGGCCCGACGTTCGTCGCACAGAGCACGCGCTGCCGCTCCAGCACCTCGAGCGCCGCCGCTGCGTCGTCCGCCGCGAACAGCGCATCGATCTGCGCGCCCATCACCTGCGGCACCCACTCGGCATCGTCCACCGACTCCGCCACCCAGCGCACCTCGCCGCTGGCATCCTGCATCGCGCGCACGGCGGCATCGGCGTCACCGCTGCGAATCGCCTCCGCCAGCGCGCCGATCCCGCGGTCCGGGGCGAAGCGCCAACTCTTGGTCAGCCGCTCCAGCGCGCCGCCCAATGCATCCTGCGCCCGCACGAGATCGGCGAGCACCGAGCCGGCCTCGACGGAGGCGAGCTGGTCGTGATCCCCGAGCAGGAAGAGCTTCGCATCGGGCCGCACGGCCTGCAGCAGCGCGTCCATCATCAGCAGCGGCAGCATCGAGGCTTCGTCGACGATCACGACATCGTGCTCGAGCGGATCATCCGCCGTGCGCCGGAAGCGGTCGGCCGTGGGCAGGTAACCCAGCAGCCGGTGCACGGTGACGCCGCTCGATTGCCCACGCTGCAGGAGGTCTTCGCGGCCGGCGCGTCGCCACGCCGCTTCGATCGCCTCACCCATACGCGCTGCCGCCTTGCCCGTCGGCGCGGCGAGCGCGATGCGTACGCCAGGATCCGTGTCGAGATAGCCCGCCACCAACTCGGCCACCTTGCTGGTCTTGCCGGTCCCCGGCCCACCGGTGATCAGCCGGAAGCTGTCCGCACCGCGGGCCACGCGCGCGCGGATGCACGCCGCGAGCCGGCACTCGGCCTCGCGATACCGCCGCAGATACAGAAGCCCGCCCTCAAGCACCAGCGGTGTGTGTCCGTCGCCTGTCCCTACCCACGGATGCGCCGTCAGCACCTCGGCAAACGCGGCATCCACGGGCATTGCGCTGTGACCGTCGAGCATCTGCTGCATCATCGCCTCGCCGGCCGCGGCGATCCGCTCGATGTGCTCAGCGGCAAGCCGTGACGGCGCGGCTCTGCGCAGTTGCCGCGCGAAGACGGCGCCGAGCATCTCGGAGGCGTCAACGGTCATTGCGGCCTCCCGAGCGCTGCGTCGAGCGCGGCGATCAGTGCTGCCGACGGCTTGTCGGTGAACCACGCGGGCGCGGCCATCGCCAATCCACGCAGGAACGCATAGCCCACGCCGCCGAAGTCCCGCGTGTAGTCGTAGTCCGGCAGGCGACTCTTGAGGAAGCGGTGCAGCGCGACGGCATAGAGATGGTACTGGAGCACATAGTGCGTCTCCATCATCTCATCGCGACAGCGGCGCGCGTCGTACGACGCCGCGGTCGGCCCCAGGGTGTTCGACTTCCAGTCGACGATCCACCAGCGCCCGTCGATGCGGGCCACGAGGTCAACGACGCCCGTAAGGAAGCCGCGCAGCTCGCGCGCCGAGACGCGCTCGAGGCGCGGCGCGTACTCCTCGGCCAGCCAGTCCGCGCCGGCACGCCGGAACGCCGCAGCCAGCGTCGCCGCGCTCGCAGCGGCCACCGGCAAGTGAAAGCGCCACTCACGCAGCGTCTCGTGCATCGGCACCGCGGCCAGTGGTTGCGGTGCATCGGGCATCGGTTGAGCCAGCGTCTGCGCCAGCATTCGCCGAATGAGATCTGCGGCCGCCGTCCGCGCCGCGGCGTCGGCATTCGGCCGCGGCAATGCGTAGGCGGTCATCACCTCGTCGATCATTGCATCGCGATACGCTGCGTCGGCATAGCGCGTGAAGTCGAGGCGCTCGAAGATTGCGTGCAAGGCGTTACCGACGTGTGCACCGCCCGGCAGCTGGTCGGCGCGCAGCGCAGGGTTCTCCGACGGCGCCTCGGCCTCCGACTCATCCACCGGCCCCGGCTCGTCCATCACGGCCTGCGCGTGCGCCGCCGCCGTGAGCGCCGTGTACGACGACATCCCCCAGCTCTTGAGCTGCGCGGGAGCGATGGGACGCTTGGCTGCGGCGTACTCACGCTCCGCGTGCGGCGTGAGCGGAATGGGCTCGGGCTGCTCGGCCGCGTCATCACCGATGCGCAGCACGGTCACGTCGCGGCAGGCATCGGCCACCGCCGCGGCGGGATCTGCGCCGTAGTGCGCGAGCAGGTGCGCCAGCGGCGCCACGCCGGAGTTCGACTTGCCCGTCGCGTGCACGACGTACGAGCGCGCCTTCGCCCGCGTCAGCGCCACGTAGCTCAGGCGCAGGCTTTCGGAGAGATCGCTGTCGTTGGCCTCTTCGTCGGCGAACGGCTCCGGCACGAGTCGCACGTGCCGCTGCGCATCGCTCGCGCGACGCACCACCCAGGCGTAGCGCTTGCGCTCCTTGTCGGGCCGCCAGAGGTACGGGCAGAACACGATCGGCCACTCGAGGCCCTTGGCCGCGTGGATCGTCGTCACCTGCACGGCCTCGCGGTCCGACTCCAGGTGCAGCGCGCGCACCTCCTTCTCCTCCGCCGACCGCTCGGCGAATCGCCGCGCCCAACTCAGGATGCCTGACGGCGCGCGATGCCCCTCACGCTCGGCGCGCTGCATCAGCATCGTGATGTGTCGCAGATCCGTCAGCCGGCGCTCGGCGTCGGCGCGCCGGGCCAATCGGGCAATCGAATCCCAGAGTGGATCCGCCAGCAAGCGCGACAGTGCCGTCAGCATACCACGGCGCACCCAATCACGCCGCGCCTGCGTGAGGCGCTCCACGTGGCGCCGCCAGGTGGCTTCGTCGCGCACCAATGCCTCGAGCATCGCGGCATCCAGCCCGCCCAGCGCCGTCACGAGGGCGCGGCGCAGCGCGCGGTCGTCTGCGGGATCGTTCACGGCCGCAATCACCGCCAGCAGATCGCCCCAGGTCTCCGACTCCGTGATGTCCCCGGTAGCCGCCGTCACGACCGGCACGCGAAGCCGCCGCAGCTCGGCGACGATCGCCTGTGTCTGTCGGTGCTTGCGCACGAGGATGGCGATGTCCTTAGGCTTGATGCGTCGCGCAGGCTCGCCGTTCGGTTGGTACGCGATGGCTTCGTCGCGCAGCAGGCGCACGATCTCCGCAGCGATGTAGCGCGCGATGCGCTGCTCCTGCTCAGCCACGGTGTCCTTGCCGGCGTCGATCAGCACCAAAGCCGAGGCCTGCGTGTCGCCCGTGATGAAGGGCTCTTCGCGCTTTGCCGTCACCGGCGTGAACGCCAACTGCTCCGGCGGTACCGCGAAGGGCTGCTCGGCGGCAAACAGCGCGCCCGTCGCATCCACCACGCCGCGATCGGAGCGCCAGTTGGTGTCGAGCGACCACACGCGGCCCGCCGCGTTCGCCGTCTCCTTCGCCTTGCGATACGCGAAGATGTCCGCACCGCGGAACGCGTAGATGCTTTGTTTGGGATCGCCCACCAAGATCAGCGGGCGGCCTTGGAAGGCCGTCGAGAAGATCTGCCACTGGGCCCAGTCGGTGTCCTGGAATTCGTCGACCAGCACCGCATCGTAGCGGTCGCGCAGCGCCCGCTGCAGCTCGGCCCCGCGCTCACCGACCAGCGCCCGCTGCACCATCGCGATCATATCGTCGAAGCCCGCGGCGCGATCGGCCTGCAGACCACGCTCGATGCGCTCGACGATGCCCAGCACGGCGTCCTGCCACAGCGCGTCGGACGATGTGCTGAACTGCGCGACCGCCTGCGAGACCAAGAGCAGCAACGGCTCTTCGGCAATCAACGCGAGGTTCGCCTTCTTGAACTTGGCGCCCTTGTTGGCCGCATCGAGCACCGCCTCCTTGCTCCAGCGCCGGAGGTCGGCCATCATCGGCGCACGCCCATCATTGATGGCGTCCACCGCTGCGGCAAGGTCGTCAACCGCTTCGACCAGCGAGCTGTCCTTGTTCCACTCCACTGCCTGCGCGAAGTCACGCAGGCGCTCGAGGCTGAACGCCGCCGCGATGGCCTGCAACGAGCTGCGTAGTGCCGTAGCGTCATTGCCGCGCGTTGGCAGTCGGTCAGGCCGCTGCGCGCCGATTGCCCCGCGCACCACGAGCGCCGCGTTGCGCAGCTCCTTCGGCGACCAACGCGGGTCGTCGCCTGCCATCAGCGCGCCGAGGACGATCTCGCTCGTCGGGGAGTCCTCCCAGGTCAGCGAGCGCCATTCGTCCGCGACGGCCACGTCGACATACGCCGAGATGTCCTCAAGGAAGTCCAGACCCACCGGCACGCCGCACTCGAGCGCGAACTCCTCGAGCACGCCCTTGCAGAAGCCGTGGATCGTCGTGACCGGCAGGCGGTCCATCGCCGCGAGCGCGGCGTCGATGCGCCGAGGATCGAAGTCGCCCGGCGCCGCCCGCAGTTCGTGCAGTCGCTTGCGCAGCCGCTCCTTGAGCTCCGCCGTCGCCGCGCGCGTGAACGTCACGGCGAGCAGGCGCTCGGGCTTCGAGATCGAGCTGCCTTTGAGCAGCAGCTCCACTGCGGTCTCGACCATCCAGTACGTCTTGCCCGTACCGGCCGATGCCTCGACGAGATACGTCCCGTCACCCTGCAGGAAGTCCTTGGGCACCGGGCTCATCGGCGCGCCTTCCGCTCGACCGTGCTCGAGAGCAGGTACGGCAGGTACACACGCTCGGCGAGTTCGGCGAAACGCCCGAACACAGTGTCGTCATCCACGAAGCTCGCCGTCGCCCAGCAGAGCCGGTTCCATTCCTGATCGCTCTCGGCGGTGAACTCGTTGTTGTAGTCAGCGCCCCACCACTCGCCAGCCGCCTTGCGCCGCGCCGCCAGCAGCTCGCTTGCGATGGCCGCCGACGGCGCCGCGAGCCCCAGCTTGAGCAAGAACTCGATGCTCGACTTGCGATGCAGCGGCAGCGGATGCCGCCGGGCCTCCGCCTGCAGAGCGACCAGATCTGCGAGCAGTTCACGTGCGTTCGTCACCGGCTCCAGCGCGAACGGTGCCGGCGTCGAGAAGAGCGTGACGCGCGGCAGGTCCTCGCCGGCATCAGCCAGCGCATTCAACACGAGATGGCTGACCCAGTGCTTGATCGCCGTCGACTCCTTCATCTCGTACAGCGAGTGGATCACCCGCGCATCGGCGGTCAGGCGATCCAGCCGTCCCGTGATCACGACGCCGTTCACCTCGATCTCGAAGGGCCGCACCGGCAGCCACTGCTCGCTCCAGCGGCTCACCACCGGCCACCAGCGGCGGGTCAGTGAGTCAGCCACGCGCTCACCTTCCTCGCCATAGGCCAGCTCTGGCTGATGCCGCATCCACTCGCGCAGGGCATCCGACGAGCGCAACTCGCCGCGGCGCTGCGCCTCCTCGATGCGCCACGAGAGCGAGCGGAAGTCGTTCGCGACCTTACCCTTCTTCGTCAGCGGCGCGATGCCCATCGGCTCGCGATCCGCCAGCGTGTCGTCTTCGTCGAAGAGCTGCAGCCCAAGCACGCGTTGGCAGAAGTAGCGCGTCGGATCGTTCACGCACTCGCTGAGCTGGTCCAGCGTCAGGCGCTCCACCTGAACAGCCGGCAACGGCGTCGCGCCGAAGGCCGGCGGCTCATCCCCGTCCTCGACGATCGCCAGTGCCGCGTGCGCCCAACCCTCGGCCGCCGACTGCAGGCCGCTGCCACCCACTTCGTACAGACTCGGCGAGAACGGATGCGCCGCCTGCTTCTGTGGCTGCAGCTGTAGCCGCTCCATCAGCGCCGCCACCGCTACCGACGGCGCTCGTTCATCCTGCTTCGTGATCGTGAACCCCGTCCACGCGACGTGCACGGCATCGCTCGCCGAGCGTACCGCTTGATCAAAGGCCTCGATCATCGCTTGGCGACGGTCGGGGTCGCGCGCACGGATGCGCTCCGCCTCGTCCTTGCCCATCACGCGCGTAGAAGGCGTGTGCTGTAGCAAGTCCCAGGAGAGCGAGCCGCCGCCACCCGGGTGCAGCGCATCGTCGAAGCCCGCCATCAGCACGACGCGTGCCGGCAGCACCGTGCCGGGCTCGAGTCGGCACACGCGCAGCCCACCGCGCAGGTGTCCCATCCGTGCACCACGATCCTCGAGGGCGCGGGCCAGCAGCGCGCGCATCGTCGCGAGGTTGATCGACATCCCCGGCGTCGCCTCGGCGATTGCCTCCAACTGCGACTGCAGCGCCGCACGGACGTTGCGCGCAGCCTCGGCGTCATCGCCACCCGCCGTGTGCACGAACTCGCGCAGCAGCCGTTCGATGATCGCCGTCCACTCGTCGGCGCTGCTCGCCGCCTGCATCGCGTCGCAGAGCGCGAACACGCCCTCGCTCCACGCGGCCAGCCGCCCAACCAGCGATGCGTTGCTGCCGCTGTCACCGGCCACGGGCAGGATGTCGTCCACCGGCTGCAGGGTGCGGCCAGTCGCGACACCGAGGACGAGACGATCGATGCCGTGCTGCCAGGTGCCGCTGGCGACGTTCGGCAGCGCGTAACGTTCGGCGCGCGTTTCGCCGTCGCGGCCCCAGGTGATGCCCGCACGCGTGGCGAGATCCAGCGCCGTCGCGACTTCGTCGTCGTCGAAGCCCGCGGCGCGCGCCACCGGTTCGAGGCGCAGCAGGCCACCGATTTCGTCGAGGCTGCCGCGGCCGTCGGCCACGTCCACCAACTGCAGGACGGTCCGCACCACCGGCGACGCCTCGCGAAATGGACGGCCGGCAATCGAGTACGGGATCCGCGGCATACCCGCTTCCTCGACGTCGAACACCGCTTCCACGGCCGGCGCGTAGGCGCCCACATCGCTCACGTAGAGCGTGATGTCCTCCGGCCGCAGCGTCGGGTCCTCGTGCATCGCCTTCACCGCCAGCTCGCGCAACGTCTCGATCTCGCGCAGCTCCGAGTGGCAGGCGTTGAGCGTGATGGCCGTCGCCGTGGGCGCGTCCTGCGCGGACTGGAGCTCGCACCATTGCACGTCACGCCGCTCGGCGATGCGTTCGAGGAGCTCCTGCGTCACCGGTGGAATCCGCGCGCCGGCAATGACGTGCACTGCCTCCGGCGCGTCATCATCCAGCGTCACGCCGTCGCGGCGGATCGCTGCGATGCGCGCCGCCGGCGAGACGCTGCGCGTACGCGCACAGAGCTCGCGCCAGAGGATGCGCTGCCAAGCTTCCGCCTCGGGAGAGTCGCTCTGTAGCGCATCGCCCTGCTCCCAGGCCAGCGGCAGCTCCGGCCGATAGCGCAGGTAATCCCAGATGCGCTCCGCCACCTGCCGCGCGAACTCGTGCAGGGCCACGCCGTCATTGGCCTCGACGATGCGCTGCGCCGCCGGTGGCATCGCCGCGCTGTGCGTGGTGATGGCATCCACCAAGCGCCAGCTCATCGCGCGCGGGCGCCACTCGCGCCGCTCGCCTTCGAGCTTCAGCGTCTCGTCCACCCAGCCCGCCGGCGTCAGCAAGCGCACCGACGCGAAGCAGCCCGTCGCCTCGGCTACCGCGATGGTGAAGGCCCGCCACTGCGCCGGATGCTCGGCCAGCACCACCGGGCGGTCGAAGGGCCCGGGTTGCAGCGCCCGCAACTGCGCCACCACCCAATCGGTGGCCGCGCGGAAATCCGGGACGACGTGGCGAGTCAGCACGAGGGAAGGATACGAGGGGGGTCTGACAGCCGCATCTCGCTAGCGCGGCTTCACCAGCGCCAACTCCAGCAACTGCCCCTTCGACCCCACCCCAAGCAAGCGATTGCGCAGCGCAATCACCTCCGCACGCCCAAGCACTCCGCCGTGCGCGGCCGGATTGCGCAGCTCCTTCAGCTCGTTGAGGATCGCCGGCAACGACGCTGCGAACCACTCGCCCAGCTTCTGCTTGAGATGCTTGTTGCGCGCCTCGTCCTCGCCGATCACGCGCGCCAGCTGGCCCAGCGACAGCGGCCCCTGCCGACTCAGGTCCAGTCGCGTGCCGTCCACGTTCGCGATGCGCAGCTGCTCCGGTGCCATCCACAGGCCCTGACGCAGCAGCTGGTTCACCTGCACCTCCACCGCGTTCGCGTAGTCGGTGACCACGCCGTGCAGGTTGAAGGTCGGGTCGTCGCGATGCCGGCGGAAGACTTCCTCCGCCGAGGCGATGAAGCCGCGGGCCGCCGGATCCAGCGCCTCCCAGGCCGCCGTGCCGAAGCGGTTCTCGCGCAGCTCCCGCTGCATCGCCGCCGCGCCGCTGCGCTCCGCATCGTACTCGGCCCAGAACTTCTCGCCGATCAGGCGCAGGCGCGTGTCGCGGTCGAACCAGCGCGACTCGTCCTCGCGCGAGACGATCAGCGGCAGATCCACCATCCCGCCGTAGATCGAGACCGGCCGGTCGTTGTAGCGCGTGTTGCGCAGCTTCGCGAGCTCGCGCACCACGCTCGGCGTGTCGTCGTGCACGAGGCGGCGGATGTCCCAGAGCCGGAACCAGCAATCGCAGTGCAGCTGCCGCTCACGGTAGTAGGCCGGCACCGCGTCTGCGTCATCGGCCAGCACGTCGTCCTGCGTGATCTCGCTGACCAGCGCCACGTACAGCGAGCGATAGTCCGTCAGGTAGAGATGCAGCTCCGGCGCCTCAGGATTCGGCTCGGCCGGCGGATCCAGCTGCAGTACGTCGGTGAGGTGCGGCAGCGGCTGCTGGCGATTGCTCGAGCGCACCTTGCCCCACCAGACGTAGGCCTCTTCTTCATCGCGACGGCCCTCGCGGAAGTCGGCCATTCGCTGCAGCAGCAGTTCGAGGTGCTGTTGCAGGGCGTCGGCTTCGTAGGAGGGGTTCCAGACGGTGAGGAGATGGCGTGGCATAGCGGGAAGCTGGCCCCGCGTTGGGGCCTGCCGCAACGGGCCTAGGGCCGCTGCCTTGAGCAGAGAACGCCCGCAACCGCCGCGCTCGCATCGCTGTTGTCAGAGGGCATCGCCATTGTTCCAGCGTGCTCCAGACCGCCCGCCAGCGTTTGCTCACCATACTCGTTGCCTTGCTCATCACGCTGCTGCTGCGCGTGTATCTCGAGTACGGCGTGCTGTTGTTGTAGATTCTAAGCGTCGGCCGGCGCCTCGGCCGACAACGTGAAGAGCGCGGCGAGGGATCCGACCCTGCGACCCGCGCGCCAAGCCGTCACCCTGCGCACTGATGCGCCAGAGACGGTGGCAATGTCGGCCGGTGCTCCGTGCATCGGGACCACGTGCGAGCTAGGCGCGAACCGCTCACTCGAAAGGGTACTGCCATGACCGAACGGTCCATCGTCACTCTCGAAGTCGCACGCAACGAGCTCCTCCGCAGTGGCGAGGACGCCGGGAGCTTCGCGGTGCTCGGCGTTGCCTTCCCGCTCACGCGCGCGGGCCGCGCGCTAGACGACCTCCTCAACGTGCAACGCGTGTTTCCCGACGGCGCCGAGGCGCGAAGGCGGGCCGCCCATTGCGCGCTGGGCGCACTCGAGGAAGCGTATACGACGCTCCAGCACTTGCGGCATGTCGAGGCCTATCAGGTCCTGCTCGACATCGCCTACGCATGACGGAGGCTCCTGGCGCGGGCGCTTACAGCGCCCGCGTCGGGTCCGTCCACTTGAGGCGGGGGAAGCGGGCGAAGTCGGAGTCCGCCGAGCAGAGTTCCGCGCCGTTCTCGATGGCGAGCGCGGCGAGGTGCGCGTCGGGATACAACTTTCCACGCGCACTGACGGCAGCCGACAATTCTGTCAGGATGCGCCAGTGCCGAGGGCCGGGCTCAACGAGCAGAACGTGCGGTCGCGAGAGGAGCGTCGCGATGAAGCGCTCTGCGTGCTCACGAGCGAGCATCACGCGACCACCGATGCTCCGCGTGCTGAGCCTCAGGAAGCCGACGATGGACAGCCACGGCAACCCGATGACCTCTGAGCCGGCGTGTGCGCGCTCCACGAAGTCCGTTACCCGTGCGTGGAACTCGCTTTCCTGATCGGCGAGATAGATCAGGATGTTGACGTCAAGAATCTTCATCGTCGCGCGGCAGCAGTCCCATGGAGCGTAGGATGCGTCGGTCCTCCATCTCACCGATGACCTCGTTCACCTTGTTCACATCGAAATAGCGATGGAACCCGACGTTGAACGTCGGAAGGTCGAGCGGCGGCACCGCAGCCGCGGCCGGCGCCGCGAGCCCGCGCGTGATGACGCGACTGAGCGCCTCCTTGAAGGAGACACCCTCGTCATCCGCCAGTTTGCGGATGCGGTCGAGGAGGTCGGGGTTGATGTCCACGGTGGTGCGCATAAGATGATGCTAACGCATCACACAGAAGATGTCAAAGCATCGTCGGTGCCATCAATACATTGCCAGCCATGACCGACCCCCAGACCGCCGAGCTTCTCGCCGCCCTCGAGGCCGACACCAGCTTCGAAGCCGGCGCCCAGTTCCTCAAGATCGCCAGCGACTACTTCGCGCGGACCCGCAGCGGCGAGGGCCCCGTGTCCACGCGGCTCACAAAGCGCGAGATCACCGCGCGCTTCGACGAGCCCATTCCCATGGGGATGACGCCGCTGGCCGACGTCGCCCAGCGCGTCGAGCGCGACGTGATGCCCGACATCATCCAACTGATGCATCCCAAGTACATGGGCCATCAGGTCTCGGCTCCGCTCGCCGCCGCCGTGTGGACCGATGTCGTGATCAGCGCCATCAACCAGTCCCAGGCCGTGTGGGAGATGTCGCCCGTGACCACCGTGATCGAGGAGCGCGTGATCGGCTGGATGTGCCAGCTCGCCGGCTACGGCCCTGGCGCCGCGGGCACGTTCACGAGCGGCGGCACGGAGGCCACGTTCACGGCGCTGCTCGCGGCGCGCGCGGCGAAGTATCCTGACGCTTGGCGCACGGGATGGTTTGGCAAGCAGGCGCCGGTGCTCGTGCACGGTGAGCATGCGCATTACGCCGTTCAGCGGGCAGCTGGCGCGATGGGGCTGGGGACGGACAACTGCATTGCGGTGGGGAGCACGCCGGAGTTCAAGATGGATCCGGTTCAGCTTGCTGCTGTCTTGGAGCAGCTAGATCGCCAAGGGCGCGATGTGCTCGCCGTGGTGGCGACGGCTGGATGCACTGCCGTCGGGGCCTTCGATGATCTCGAGGCGATTGCCGATCTTTGCGATAGGTACGGACACTGGCTGCACGTGGATGGTGCGCACGGCGCGTCGGCGTTGCTCAGCGAGAAGCACAAGTGGCGGGTGAAGGGGATTCACCGGGCGCGGTCGCTGGCTTGGGATCCGCACAAGATGATGCTTATGCCGTTGTCGGCGGGGATGGTGCTGGTGCGGGAGGGGAAGGATCTGGAGCGGGCATTTGCTCAGTCGGCGCCGTATCTGTTTCACGGGGCGGACTCGGAGGTCGAGCTCAGTCCGGATATGGGGAAGCGGAGTTTTCAGTGTTCGCGGCGCGCGGATGCGCTGAAAGTTTGGGTTTCGTTGCAGCGGTTTGGGGTCGGCGGGATTGGAGCGCTTTACGATGCGCTTTGTGACTCGGCGATGGAGTTGCATGCGGAGTTGAGTGCTCAGCCAGGAATGCGTCCCCTCCAGATGCCGGAGTCCAACATCGTGGCCTGGGAGATCGGAACGAATGACCTAGGGCAAGTTGCGGAGGCGCGGGCGCGGCTGAACCTTAGTGAGGCTGCTTGGATAACGAGCACCGTGATTGGTGGTCGTCCCTGCCTGCGCGTAACGATGATGAACGCGCGCAGCGGGCCCACCGAGCGACAACGACTGGCCTCTTCCGTAACCTGACATGGCATTTACATACGCGCAGTTCGACGGCGACTCAGCGACGGAAGCTGAAGTCCTCGAGCGCGCCAAGAAGCTGAGAGGC